>Ga0233342_1000123_pt1 | contig 23987 bp, 3 predicted proteins | sample GEONDECOMP273_FD_180706 | JGI IMG/M metagenome (GOLD analysis project Ga0233342, IMG submission 180706) | Leaf litter microbial communities from Shasta-Trinity National Forest, California, United States - GEON-DECOMP-273 | ecosystem: Environmental > Terrestrial > Plant litter > Unclassified...
CTTTAACTCGGTCAAGATCTGGATTCGGGCGGGGATCAGGCTCTCGGTCTGCTAGAAGGGATGTTTACACATTCACAGGAACTGAGCTTGGGTCTGTAAACTATTATAGCTAGATGTAATGACATGATAAGTATGCGTACACAAGGATTCGAAATGCCTATGATTTTGGGTTAACTGGCCCCGGCTCAGGAACCAGGTGAAGAGAGGCTAGTCCTGGGTAATTTGGTTTAAGGTAAGCTACTAGCTATGGAACCGGAATCGTTGCTTAAGTATCTACCGCCTCTTATGCTTTTTCCTCTACGGGTAATGCCTTTACTTCCGCTCCCACCGACCAGAGAACCTTAAGCTGGCTATAAAAAGGTGCATAGCTCTTTCCCGACAAAGGAGGGGCCCCATCTATATCCCCTTATTGCCTTTGCCGGGCGAAACTACAGGTGATGGCGTTGTTTGCTCAGGTGCTTCCCGTGCTTTTGCCTATCTAAAACAAGACAGACTATTGAGCTTCTGTGCGAGTGAATGATCCAGCAGGGGAAACATAGGCATTAAAGAGTGCTGGCTTTCAATATAGGGGCGGTTCTCGATCTCAATTTGCCACGGGTGAAACAGGTCCCACTACGAGATATGGTTAGGGCAAGGATGCTGGGCGAGATGATGACTTTTCATTTATAGGCTCTGGTACTCTCATTGGTGGGGATGCTGGTTCAAGATCAATTGCCTTCCCTGCCTTTGCTTTTGGTGCTTCAATGCCTGAGACTGGTTAATCAACCTGGAGGATCTGCATATGGTGAGTAGGATGCTTACTCTGCTGCTTATTTTGCTACTGGATATGCTGCTAGCGGTACTGGTGGAAAGATGAAGATTATAATTTAGGTATAGAGGTGAACGAGCTGAAGGAGCTTTTCGTGATCGATATAGAGTAAAATAACCACCAGTAGTTATAGTAGTAGATATAAACCAGCAAAACAAAGATCCTCTCGGTCCAGCACCAGTAATTATTGTCCATTAAGTTTAGAAATAGGGTACTCCTCTCACATGTACTGTTTGTGGAGGAGGAGGCTAGGGTGCACCTAAAATCGGCACAACCTTCAATGATATATTTCTAAAAATTAGCTAAACTTTGTTGAGTCCCGTTGCAATCACTATAAATTAGCTTTTCAACTTGCCTCTTTCTCTAACCGAGATGTAGCCCCAGAAGCTAAGTCGCGCAGCTATCTATGACCGTCGGCTATCGACAATGACCTTTAGGTAAAGACTACTACCGACTATGCTGCTGGTTATGTCCGGTGCTTATTTTGTGCATATACTATGTCAGGTGCTCTATTCGGTATGGCAGGTATGTAAGTCAATATAGCTATGTTAGGTAGCTTTATGTGGTGCTGTATAAACAAATGTTCCCGTCGAGATAAGTTATTAGGAACCCTGTTCCATATCCATAAGTGCCATCCCTAGGTCCATCTCTATCGTATGGTGGATCAATGCAATGGGGGCGATGATAAAACAAGTAAACGTGTACAAGTTAGATAGCAAGATCACTAAAGCAAGAGACCTACCTTCTGAAAGCAACAAGTTATATCGATCAGCAGGTGGTTATTTGTTATTTTTAAAGTGTCAATCATAGAGATACAACGTAGAGGATGAGGAGGAAGGAGGGCAGGGGGATACTAGGATTACCCGATAAACAGAAGCCTTTTTACATAAGCCTGTATTTTATATATATATAATAATAAACCTCCTTTTTTTGTAGAAATATGAATAAACCACGCTACTCTACGGCCCCCCAGATCTGGGATCTAAAATGGATATTCTTGTTACTAAACTATTGTATCTGAATATGCACAATCTGAAGCCAGCCGAGAGGACGGAGATTCTAAGTTATTCATCATCTCAACCAGAAGATATTTATTTCATTTTTGTTGGAGCATAATATCTACTTGCCATCGAGACGTTTACTTTGTCCAGGCCCAGTCCGCTAAGTTTATGACACCATACGTGAAATAGTAGTGTGACTATGCAATTTGAAAGGAGAAAGGGAAGTGGTTTCACTTGCTTTTTAATACTTGCCAGTAGTAATACATCCGCCCAGTATAACAAGGACAACAGAAGGAAAGAGGAATCTATTCACCAGGTAAACCAGTAGCTAGTTATTTTGCCTTACCTTTTAACCATAAGCCTCACCAAGTAAGGGCATTTTTGTAGGTTTGCTTTAAACCCCAATATTATTGTGTGAGAGAGAGGAGGGGAAAGAAAAAGCGTGCTAGAGAGCAAAGGAAGCTACTAAGAGTCTTCGAGTTTTCGGGGAATTGACCATCCATAAGAAGGAATGAAGTTGAAGTTCATTGATTCAGAAAGCACTGATTATTCTCCTTGCTCGGTTGGGTTGTGAAAGAGTGGTAGCAAAAAAAGCTAACTAGAAGTGTCATATTATATATGTAATAATGGTAATTAAAAAATCCCATAAGGAGGGTATATTCTATAAAGCCCGACCCTATATTCCAAAATATCTGTGATTTATAAATAACGTATTTCAAGTCCCAATATCACAAGTCTCATAAGATTATACCCAGATGGGTAAAAGGGGCACCAAGTGAGTTGTCCAATAAGTGGTTCAGGTCAATCCGAAAAAGTTTATCAGTGCGGATATATATCAACTTCTAGTTTTGAGTGAGTTTGAGGAGCGGAGCCCACCGGACCGGGTCTCGAACTTGCATGTTTTTTAGACAAGTCGATGAATTAGTAACTGTCCTTCTGCCTTTGGCCTAGGCGCCTTCATTGCAAAGTTAAGGGTTAAGGTAAAGAGAACATCATATATAAAGGCCCAATATAAGTAGTTGAGACTAAGCAGTTGATACATGGAGTGAAAGATTCCCTCCCAGAGATAGGCACCATGCAGGTTGGATTGGTCAGATCGATCCGAGAAACGTTTTAAAATGCGTTTGTTAAGAAGGCAAACCTTTGTTTATGTGGGGTCCAACAGGGTATCACCGGGGTCTAAAACTATAATTTTTAATTAGGGAACTAGCTTAATTATAGCATTCTTTATATACGAGTTTATTAAAGAGTGCAAAGGGCTTATCTCCAAGCAGTTCAGTTTCTAACGATCCCGCAACTGTTGTTAGCTGTATGACTAAGATTAATCAAGTAAAGTAGGCAAGGTCCTCCCTCAAGGCAAGATACGGAGACACGGAGTGGTGTGATTCAGGAAGCACCGCTACGCCCCAGCAGCCTACTTGCATTCTTTTCTTATGTCCGACAGCAGAGCAGCAACTAACTAACAACCTGGCGTCTTAACAATCCTTTCTAGACCAACTCAATTACTTCAACTTAGAGCTTTGCACGGGAAACCAATCGCTTCCTGGGATTAATACTTTTTGGTTTAAGGGCCTTTAGATATGTGCTTCTTTCAAGTTATAGATATGGGAACCAGTCTTGGAGGAATCCTCTTGATACACTTCTTATTGATCTTCAGGAATATACAGGAATATACTTCATTGGAGGTATGTAGATTCTCTATGACCCTTATTTTTGATAGGATTATTTCTTACCCACCCTGACCTTAGAAATAGAAGCACCGGATTGGATGGGATGGCAGTTTGGGTTGATCCCTTATCTTAGGCCTAGACTCAGCACTTGAATGAGCCATATGCCTTCTCTTATTGGGGCTTTTACCTTACCTGCTACGCTCCTTTACTTATGTGTTTACTAACTACCCCTAAACCGCTTCAATGAATGAGGCGCTTAGAGCATGATCTTTACTTTATGAATCACTTAGGGAGAGTCGGGAATGATACCTTCTTTGATTATAAGCACCGGATTGGATTAGTTGATCCCTTACCTTAGGCCTAGACCCAGCACCCGAACCAGCAACAGTAGATAATGTAACCAGCCAAGTCGGGGTGATTCGACCAGCCGTTGTTTCTTCTCCGAGCCTGCCAGTAACGAGCGAAGCAAGTAACAAACTCTAAGGCAGCAAGCAATGCCAACCCAACCAAGCGACCAGCCACGATCTAGTCAGCAGCAATCCTAGCAAGTGCAGCCAGCCATTCATTCGAAATATTATAAAGTAAAGAAGAGTCTCGCCCTCAACTCACTCCCTACAGGAAATAGCTCCTTTTGTGAGCAGGAAGTACGACACGAGAAACCTAGCTACCATATAGGAGGGTTTAAAACAGAGAAGGACAAGATCAAGCATGTAGGATAACTTAATAGGGCGCCCACCCTTTCACTAGTTAATTTACCCGTTGTTTGCTAAGTGGAACCGGTCAATTAAGCACTCGCAACGCCACTATCGTTCCTGAATTTTCCATCTTTTGGGCTGGTGGACAGGCCACCCTTTCAATCGTGAATTTACCACCTGGATAGGTCCGAGATTTGCCTCAATAAAAATATAGTTATTCATCCCAGAGGTGCGCAGCCCTTCCGGAACCCCCAAACCACAGTCTTTTATTTATTAAATGCGTGTTTCGGGAGGTTTTTGGGATCCACCGGAACCGCCTCAAATAGTATATTCATCCAAGTTTTGATAGTCACGACCTCTAAAAAGCCTTTTTATTTGGCTTTTGAACCGAACCTTGGGGCAATATGTTCTTTCTTTATACTACTGGATTCTGGCGCCCAGGACAAAAAGGCCAAGGAGAATGGGGAAGCATGGTCCTGCAGGATCGTCTATTAGCTGATAGGGTTGGGTTGACCTTTCTTTAGCATATATTGTTTAACTGGTTTAACTGTATGTGCCGTATTACTTGGATTATGGTATAGGATAGAATGTATGGGACAGGCCTCAGACTGCTAGGAGGGATATAGATGCCCAGACAGAGCTAGCCAGGAGATGCTTTGTTTGATAACACTTGCCTTTAGGAATCAATCTTAGGAGGAACATATGAATGAATGCACTTAGTGTAGTGATTGGATCAGGACTGTCTGTAACTTCTTATCAGAAACGGCACTAACGACTTCGTCCCTTACCCTTCTCCCTTACTTATGTGCTTACTTAAGACCTGCCTACCTTAAGAGCTAGACTTTTGAGCCCTAAACCACGAAATGCTTAGGAAGGACTGCTAGAGACAGATAGAAAGCCGACTCGATGGATAGAGAATAGTGAGTGCCCGAGTGTGTCAATGGCATGATAAGGTAATTAGGCGTGGACAGCTTTTCGCGTTAGGCTCAATCAATCCCGAATTGCGTAAGTAATGCAATTCCGTCCGCCAATTCCTTTTATTAGTCTATTTCCTAGCCCGCTCAGTTTGAATCAATCAGTGCGATTCGTGTCCGTGTTTGTAAAGCCCGCCATCAAGTTTCTTTTCTGGATGAAAGACTAAGGCTTTTAGTTAAGGCTTCTGGCTGAAGGCTTTTGTTGAATGGCTTCTGTTGAATGGCTCTAGCCCCATATGTAGATGAGGTCTATGCCATAGGTGTTGTTGAACTTGGTGGAATATTTCTAGACGCTTATGTTTAATGGTTCATGTAGCCACTGGTGTAGGTTAGTTATTGCGTGGTGGTGTCACTGGTTGTAATGGGTGAAATCCTCCTCGTTGGGTTCGTGACAATCCCCATGGCTTCGTCAAGCCTCGCGTTAGTTCGACCAGCTTCGTTTTATTTCTCCCAGCCTGGGGGGGTTAAACAACCAGCTCTTTCTTAATTGACCAGCCAGCCAGCCAGGCAGCAATATTGATATGGGCGGCAGGTGTTAACTGGCTTAAGGTTCACTGCCTAACTAACTTAGAGTGCCCAGGACGAAAGAGACTCGCGAGGTGTTTCGAGTAGGTCGATCTAAGATAAAGGAGGTCGAAAGAGGTAAGGCAAGCATCAGTTCCATTCCCCTAGCAGTGCAATCCACCTATCTATTTTAAACATAATTAAATGCAATTATTTTTTCAATAAAAAATAACTTTCTAAGTTCATCTTTAGTACCCGTCCCGTTCAACAGGATGTAGTATTCCCAGGTGCTAATTCATAGGCCCATAAAGAGCAGTATCCAAGCGATTCCATCCAAGTGGTTTAAAGGATCCAAGCAAAGTGGGTTCCGTCAGTCCCAGGTAACACCTGTAGTCTCAGGTAAAAGGTTGGTGCGCCTGCCTGGTGTTTCAATGTTTTTATGTAGGCCCAGCCAGGCGGTGGTAAAGTAGGGAGTAGGCCTGGTGTGACGGGTAGTTGTTCACATGGGTTATATCTCGATCTTCAGAATCCAATTGATCTTATCAATAAAATACGATCTTATCATTCGTGGGACCAACCACCTTCTTCCTCAAAAGAAATGGATCTTCTGACTCCTCCTCCTCCAATTGATATTGATCTTGTCATTACAATATAATAAATCCAATCTAATAAATAAAGCACCAACAAACACTAATCAACTTAAGAGTTCCCAGGTTCGTAAGAATAACGTATATCAGCAACTATGTGTCATAAGCATAACCTAGCAGTTCATTCTTATTGTGTTGTAATGATCAGTACCCCAGCTCCCCTCGCAGGTAACATATTACCGCCTCGGGTACCAGGTTGTTGTAGACCCGGCCAAGTGAGCAGGAGGCAAGCCAAGTATCAAAGAGTACCGAAGCTCATTATCTTATATATTGCTTAAGGCTGCCAGGACAGGTCCTTCCCAATATGTTACTTATTGTTACGTCGATCTGTTCCTTCATGAGAAGAGCAGGCCCTATTGATCGTTGAATCCATTCAATGTCATCCAACAATTGCAATAAGGGTACCCAAACTCAACGCTTCAAGGAGAGACTTCCCCATATTTTGTATATCAAGTAATGAGCTGGTACGAAGCTTCCTAGCTAGTTATAACCTCCCCCTTTATAATGAGGATTATATGAAGCAATGCCCACGTTTTAATTAGTCACTTTCATAGGCAAAAGCTCGGTAAATATGGTTAATCAACGTATATAACTGCGCTGTGGTAAATTGTCTTGGTGTTGTGATGTGATAACTGTGGACTTTAGTTGAACTGCTGTGATCTGTTGGGAGCAACTGGGTGTTTGGCGTTTGGGATGTCAGCCATCATCCCGCCCGCCATCAATCCATATCCATCTAGCAATAAAAGCAATCCCCGGCTCTTATGCCAGCCAGCCATATCAGCCGCCATCTTTCCAACCAGAAAGATTCTACCAGTCCTCTCGGGTTCGCCCATTCCTCGGTTAATCGACCAGTCAGAAAGCATCAATTGCAGCAAACCTAGCGAGGCCAGCCGGAAATCTTGCCTATCCGTGATAACCTTCGTGAAATACCAATATTAAGTAAATAAAGCATAACTTTCAAAGTTAAGTGGTTTCAGAGCAAAATTGAATCAAAAGATTGTTTCCAGCCCCCCCACTAGATAAGTTTTCAAAATGGAAATCTGATGACCCGGAGGGACTTCCCTGAGGTACGAAGGGGAGGGTTTTATTGCGTGTTATTGTTCCCCAAGCATCCCCAGCTTCAGTTCCCGTAGCAGTTCCAGGAGCAGTTCCAGAATCATTCCCATCATAAGTTGAAACGGGTAGTTGAAGAAAGGTTCCAGCATCTCCAGAAGCACCAGTTTAACCGGCATCCTTATTCTCAACAGAATCAATTGAACCAGCATTGGTATTCTTTAAGCCAGGAAGCCATAGCTGTACGGAACCCATTACCTTGCTTTACTCTTTCACCCACCTACCTGAACTTGGAGATCTTGAGCCCTATCCCAGGAATGCACGTAGTCAGTGAGTCGATAATCTATAGACCTTAGAAGCCACGGATGGCATGGGAATTGGAATCAGAATGGGCATTGGGCATTGGTTCATGAGCCCTTCCCTTATTTACCGGGTATCACAACCTTATTTATGGGTATCGCTATTACCTATCCCACTTAGGAATCAAGTGATACGAGTATGGAATTAGTGGGCAACCATCTTTCCATACTAATTTATTGGTTACACCCTCCCATCCAAACCTGGTGCCTGTCTCATATAGGAAAGGAATCTTATCTGCCTCTTCGATCCTCAACCTAACCTGACTTTTTAGATCTATATAACCAGACTATTTAACTATGCACTATACTTATCCTCTAGGGACGGACGGGATTAATCTTACCCTTCCCTTAATACTCAACACGTATAACCTTCACGTAGTACACCCTACACGTCTTATATTATAATACAGCTTACATTACACACCCTTAATTTATATCCTGGGTACTACTATGAATCTCCCGGCTGAAGACTATTTAATAATTATAAGTGCCCTAGAAAGAAACCTCAGAGCAGAGACTTAGTACACCTCCTCACCGGGCACCCGTCCAAACAAATTTGTTCTTTACCAAATATATGTAATCATTTTTTTACTTTTTGAAACTTGATTCGTTCGTCGCTATTCTGTTTCGTGATAGTGCTTCCTACGTATAGGGGTGGGAGGGATTAGCGCGTTAAACCCTCATAGAGGGGTGATCTGTATCGCTGGCTTTATTTCTTGCTGGCTTGATTCATTCTTTTTTCAAGGAGTGGAATGTTTATTGCATGGGAGGATTTTGTGTATGGGGGATTAAAAAACCCCCAGCCCTGTGGCTGGAACGAGGGAAGTAGTTTCGGGGGTGGCACACTTTTATGGAAGGCTGGTATCATTTGGAATGGTCTGGGGGGGGGATCTACTTATACTTCGATTTTATATCGACCTCGTACGTTAGACAGAATAACTCGAGGGGGGTTACTGGTGGCATCGATCAACTGCGAGGATCTATGATTTTTTACTTATACAATAGCTATTTGCTGAGGTTCTACAGAGGCTTGTTATAAATATATTAGAATACCCATATTGAGTGTTTGTTTGAGGTGGTGGTCACCAAGGAAGAGTTGTAATTGATTTGATGGAGCATATCATAGTAGTTGTGGATGGGGGGCTTACTAAACACTTGCTTTGGGTAACACTATTGCTATTTTCAGACCGGGATTACCAGATGAGTTATTAATTATTACAGTCGTTTAGGACCTTTAAACGCTTATGGAAGTGGCACAGGAACCAACAGTACGAGTTGGCACTGCCCAAATTAAACTACAGCTGGATGATCTTGGAAGAAAGGCTTCCCAATTGATGTGGAAATCTTGTGTTCCATATTCGTAAGTGAGGAGTTGTAGGTCCGAGGGTATAGAACATGGATGGGGATTATAGCTTAGCCCTCGCTCGATGGGTACGATGATGGGGACAATAGATTTTTTTAGCTGGCTTATACAGGTGCACTTAGAGGAGGATTGGACTCAGCTAGATTGGTCCTTAAATTTTATCCTCCACTGTTGCTGACATTAAACCCAGAAAAATACCTGGATGAATAAAAAGAGACACGGGATTGGAAACAGGTTGAGCAGGTAACAGGCTATGTGAAAAGAGATGGGCTAACTCACTAAGGGCCTAACCTGATTTCCATATTGTATATGACCCTCTTGTGTATTGTGTAAAGACCTCTATTGATATACCAGGCCTGTCATAAAGGTAGCCGACTTGTTGGTTGGGTGAATTACCCAGTGGTCTCGTCTATGCGTGGCAGGTTCTTTATCTCGGGTCTAAAGCGGTAGCGCTCCATCCTCATGGGGGCAAGCGGTAGCGATCATCATCCATCATTCATTGAGATCATTGTAACTATATTTGTGTAACCAAGCGCGGGGCTATTTAAACCAGCAGGCTATTCTTTAAAGCCCTTTCAACAGGGTTATAGGGTTACTTTTTGCACAAACAAATCTAGCCATAGTCTCCATTCTAGGGTAAAAATGTTTTGACCAGCTCTGGGTTTCATTTATTTGATCTTGCTCGCTGCGGGAGGAAGGAGCCGAGTAATTGCTTGCTAGGATAAGCCGCCTGGGCGGGCTTAGAAAAGAAATGAACACGGGGTGAGCTTACTTACGTGCTTGCTGGCTAGCTAGACCCACCCAATAAAGTATGCTTTGCGAAACAAGAGCACCGACAACTATATGAACACGGGACACTTCGCTTCTGGAAGGTTTTCCCCTAGTCAGGCGAGCGGGGTGGGAGAATGAAAGAAACCGAACGAACTGGAAACCTGGGATATTATCTCTTGATACCTGCCTGGTATATTCTTTATTGATACCCACCCGTATTGATATCTATTCTTACCGAACTGGATATGCATAACTTGCCAACGTTTTCTTGCTTTCTCATTGCCCCATTCCATACCCGAGATAGAAGTTACCCATCATATGCGAGAGGGATATAAGTCCCCCTCAATCCATACCCAAGATAGAGGCTTACCGGGGGGGCCCAGATTCCCTTTACCTGGGGAAATCCCAGGAAGGAGCAAACTAGGCTTGCCATCGGTGTATAGGAGGGAGCACCGACCTTGTCACCTAGTTTGAGCGATCCGACCTTACCCAGATAGCAATTGATTTATGGCCTACCTAGTTGGAGTGACCACCTTACCTGCAACCTTCTCTTTTTCCTTTCTTTCACCTTACCCTCCTCGTCAATGGATCGCTGGCTCTTAATCATCCCCGGCTTGCTCTTAATGGCGGGTGGACTAGCTTGCCATTGCTGCTAGCTTATTTCATTTTCAAGCTAGCTTTTCTTATTTGCTGCCTCTACCATTGCTCTTGCTCCCCGATATCGATCTAGACGTGTGAATGGAACATATGTATGCTTCATCAACCGAATTCACTTCAACATCTACTTAATTGGCTGAACCATTTAAAGGGACTGCTTTTAGATCTTTAACTATGCAACTCGTACTGCCTTTAAATCTATTTCAATTTAAAGGAAAGCACTTCTTGAAGAATCGATTTACAATAACATTCATTACGTTAGCTTTTGGGCCATTTCTTAGCCATTTCAGAAAATTTTGACCTTATTAGTGGAACTGATAACGCGCAGCGTACCTTCTAGCACAATATTTTCCACTCCAATAAAGTATTATAATGGATACACAATGAAAATCCCCTTCCACTCGACTTCTCGCCTTACCTTAGACTTTGTAAATATTCCTGTAACTCCATACCCCAATCTACCCTTCGTTCTATTTCCATTCTTTTCCATACCTCTTTTTGATTTTATATTTCATTTCATTCTCGGTCTATGGGCCCTTGTATGCATGCTGTGACAGTTGTGGGAGCAATAGTTCGGAGGTGCTGGGGATCCCGGTCCAACTTATGCTGGGAATCCTGTTTCAACAACTAGGGCTGATTGGAATGATCCTGGAACTGATCCTGGGAATGAAAATACTGGTTCAATTGGTGCTTCTGGCTGTTCAACTGGTTCAACTGATGCTCTTGGGAATGATGACCCCTTTATTGACGCTGGTTCAACTGGTTCAATTTATGTTGGTTCAACTTATTATGCCGGGGATCTTTTTGCTGCTGTGGATGCTGGGAATGAAGCTGGTTCAGCTGTTGGAACTTCTCCGGGAACTGATGCCAGGAATTATGCAAATTCTGCTTGTTCTAATGAAGCTGGGGATGATCCGGGTTAAACTGATACTGGTGGGAATGAGGAATAAGCCGCTTCAATTGCTCTTGGAAATGATCCTGGAACTGAGGACCCCGGTACTGCTGGTCGTTCTGCTTATGGAAATGCTGCTTTTGCTGCTGGTGCTACTCTATTTGCTTTTCATTTTGCTTCTTCAACTGCTTATGGAGATGCTGCTGGAAATGATCCTGGGAATAATGCTCTTTTTGCTTCTCTTGGGAATCCTTCAATTGATGTTGGTTCAACTGATTATTCAAATGCTGGGAATTCAAATGCCGGGAATGAGACTGATTCCACTGGTGTTAATGGGAGGCTTGCCGTAATGCTGCCAGGGATTATGATGATGCCAGCTCGATTGCTGATGAGAATCCTTTGGCTGCTTGTGCTGCTTGGCCTGCTTTTGGTTCTATAATAATGATACTGCTTGGAATAGGGCTGGTGCTGCTGGGGATGATTCTTCAACTGGTTCAAATGGTGGTTCGACTTAGAATGTTCAATTGCTTATGGAAATGCTATCGGGAATTCTCGCAGTCCCAGCATTTTCTAATTCCAATAAGCAGTTTCAGTCGCAGCACTCCCAGGATCTTTTCCAGCGACATAAGAATGATTCCTCCCAGCCAGCAGCAATCCAATCAGCAAATGACGTATATAAACGGATCTAAAGCAGCAACAGAAGAAGATTCCGTTCTAAATCCTTCTATTGGTATTATTTCTTGCATAATGAGGGTTGGTAAGGGAAGAATCCCTCTCCTAGGGTTAAGGCAGTAAGAAGGGTAAGGTAAGAGTAAGCTTGCTTGATTGATCCCATCCAGAAAGAAAGGGAAATAGCGGCACAGCAGTACCCACGCACTAAGCGATTAATTAAGAAAGTGGTCTAGGGCAGGTCTAGGTATTAAGGCGGGTGGGTACAAGGGGTGGGTAGGAGAGATAGACTAAAAGGAAGGTAAAGAAAAGCAAGCTCTCCTCTGTCTGAAGCAGTAGGTAATCCTGAATTTCATCGATAAGGCTCGGCCGGACCAGAAGTTCATAGTGATACCAAAAGGAATTAATAAAGGAAGGCAAGGTCCATAGGGTAAATATACTATAGTGCCTATCTTACTCGCCCGGGAGCCTCTCCTAGTTAAACCTCAAAGGCTTCTTAAGTTGTGGAGTTTAAAACGGTCTCATAGTACACATCTAATTGGCAAGTCGTTTCCTTTCTTTTAATATATAGGTCCCCAAAAAAGAATAAAATCACCAATACCAGGATAAGAGTCCGACGTCACCGTTGCAGTTCCCAAGTCCGAGTCACCTTAGTTCCCTTTGAAGGAATAAATAGCACAAAAAACCCCGTCCTTATAATCCTTTTTTTCCTAAAATTGCTATGGATCAATCAATGAGAAAGGTATAATATAAATGAATAACTGGGCTTAGCTACTTTCCTTGCCACTTAATAGGCAAGCTGCTGGACCGATATACTTATGAAAAGGGGGAAAAGCTTCTTAATATACGAAAACAATACCTCTCTCAAATCTAGTTGGGGTTTGATGGGATAGTTCAGGTATATTAATAACCGGGACCTGGACCCATTCTTGGTGAAGATAGAACCGATCTATCTAACCCGATATAACTATGAGAGATACCTTAGTGATTAGGGTCCGGCCCACCCTGGCGGGCCACTTTTGCCTAAATCGATGGGTGTTGCTACCGCTGGGGGCCAGCCAATGAGAGAGATGGTCTCGTGTTTTGGACGCGTCGCATCGTATCAGATTTTACCAACCTAAATATAACAAAAGGGTCTTGCCTTTTAAATAGACAGGGGGTAGTTTTCACAGGATAGGTGCTTTACATCGCTGGGAGGTTTTTGCCATAAGGGCAGAGAGCCAGTGATCATTTCCGGTAGATTATAGTTTATGCACTTGATGCCATCCCTGGTAGTAAGCCTGTAATCTTTACCAGTAGTCCAACGCTGGTAGTCCGTCGATCAATGAGTCATAGTCGAGCCAGGTAGCGTTACTCGTGCGATACAAGAGTTTATCTGGTAGGTGTGGTAATCCAGGTGGCGGTCATCCGATCCAAGAAGAGTTGATCCGATAAGAGTCGATGCTGGTTTAAATAAATAAACTGATGAAGCAGGGCCCAAGGGCTGGTTGAAACCGTGATGCTTACTAGAAACTGTGGTGGCTAAAAAACGGATGGCTTTACGCAAATCAATCGAAGCTTATAAAGTACGGACCTTCTTGATGCTTGCTGGCTGGATTCATCGAATCGAAAACACACTCGGTTTAAGGCGAGCGGAAGGGGGTAGAACGGGGTTTACCAGACGGCCAGCGGCGGGGACACAAGTGAGTTAAGTTGTACCATTTAAGTAAACTTAACCGAAAGAGGTGCCTCTTCACGTAAGACCCAAGAAAATCAAATGATGTTCTCAGTATTTATTGAGTGGGGGGAGGGCAGAGCAGGGATATGATATGGACTTGGATTATCTCATATAGAATGCAAGTTACCGCACCTATACCTTAACAGGGGCTTTATTCAAGTGGGCTATACTCCGTTGGGCTACCCGGCTGCTCCTGGGCTACTCTAATCCAATGGGGCTTGGCTACCCCGGATTATACAATCCGCTGGGCTTTTCAATAGTGGCTCCGCTAATTACACTTGGCCCCGCTAATACAATGGTGGTGCGCTACTCTCTTATCCGCTGGGATAGGCTTGACTGATCGAGCTTATCCACTTGGCTTGCCTAATAGACTTTATAATAATACAATGGGCTCCGCTAATCCACTTAGCTCGGCTAATTGACCGACTGATTGACTCCGCTTATCCAATGGCTTATAAACTGGAATAACTCTAATTGGCTACCCCGAAAATCTACTGGAATGGACCCAATTGGCTCGGCTACCCGACGACCGAGCTTGGTTACTCAGACTGCGCTATTTCGACTGAACTAAGCGACTGCCATATTTGCTAATCGAATCGGATCTAATTAGCTAATCAGGTTAGTTACCGGGATGGGGTAGATACGGTTAAGTAATAGATAGCACTTATAAGTCAGTAGAGATAGAAACTATATTCTTCATCAAACCTTTCTCATAAACTATACGAAGTGACCCGTTGACGACTGGTTGGGTGGGAATAGATAAATAAAAGTTACCTTACCTGTTTTATTTGCCCAGTTCAGTCGTGTTCTCCGTTACCAGTCATGATACACCCCTATAGTTCAACGTTCGCAGGAAGGAAAGGATATTCTTTGTTTGTTACCTTTTATCATCCCCCCGTCCCAACAGGAAGTTGTAGTTCTATGCGCGGGAACTTTTATATATTTACCATTCCAGAAATGGAGGTGGCTATTATACACGTGTGTTACCTGTTTCTCCCAGGAAGGTTGTTTTTATTCTATTCTATGTTTGTTACCCTTTTCTATTTACCACGTGACCTGGAGGGGAGGTAGGTAATACCTTTTCTTATTCTGTTTGGATATGCAGCTATATAACGCTATATTTTTGGAATTATATATATAATAATAATAAATAATACCTATACCCTTTATCCTCTGCCCTCGAGACCTCATCTCAGACTTACACTAAGCAGCCTTACTTGGGTACCTCAGGAATCATACCTATGCCTTGGAACTAGCCTTTCAAACCTATGCATCTGACCTACGCCTTGGGAACTTCCTTAAACTCTGCCTCATCCCTACAGCCTTGGTGGGACTAGCCTTTTTAACCTATGCACTTGTTGAACCATTTATAAATTAAGATACTGTAGTATAACATATCTAGTTGATCTTATTGTTAGTTCAGTTTATTCATAATAATAAAGAAAATAAGGCCTAGGTAACGGAAGCATGGGTTAAGGCACCATCTGAAAAGGCTATACAAGTGAGTCAAGTGAAAGCCGTCCCTACATACAGAGCCCAACTACATCCACCACGCGCGTTAAGCTCGGATTGAAACATATACAAAGGATTAGAATAGGGGATTCTTAAGGCTTCAACGACGAAGGCCAATAGAAAGTGTAGATTTAAAACACTTACAAATCACTTATCAGAAGTTAGGGACGGAGTGGATAGATTAGATTGTATGCGAGGCCCAATCGGGGATAGTTAGAGTACATAGGTCAAGGCGGGGAGTGAGCGGTGAAGCACGAAGTCGAAGATCCTCATCTTAGGCACCAGGCACGGAGTGGCATTTTACACAGAAGCGAAGGTAGCTTACCTAGCCAGATTCATGCATATCAATCTATCATCTGGATATGTCATATAGTTATTGCCCTTCATAGGCTACCTTTTAACTAGTTAAATTACCAGTTTCAGTTGCTAATTTAAACGGTCAATGAAGCATTCGCAACGATGCGCAAGCAGGCTCGACCACCGGGAGAGGAATTGACTGGCTATGTTTGGTTTTCCTAACTCAACCCAATTCCTAGATTGACAAATAGTCATTTCTGAATATCTATCACGATTATAAGCAACTGCAGAAAACTAACTGGAAAACCAGTACTAACCCTCTACAAGCTTCTTTCCACACCTCACAAACACTGGACCCAAACAAACACGAGCAAGCAATAAACAACTTTGGGGAGGATTTCATTTTAACCTGGTTAAAGCCAGGAATAAACGTGTTCAGAGAATATTGAAAAGCTTGGCGAAAGCTATCCATCCATGTTTACACACTATAGATACAGGGCCAGCATATCCCTTGCAGGCCTACTTCCTAATTGATTAGTTAAGTATAAGGCTACTGATTGAGCGATAAGGCCTAAGAAGACGGGTTGTATTGCGACTTCCATATGCCCATAAAATGCGCCCGATTAGGTAGGGTAATCTTTTAATTAGAATTTATTACTCCGCTCCGCGTTCTAGCTTTAAGTATAAGTGTTTGGCAGCTTACCAAGGGATCGGATATAATCCGGATGAAAGCAAGAATTCCTACTGGGTCTTATATCTTCCAAACTGAACAACTTAACAAACGATGTTTTATCTTCCTTTGCCATGTAAAAACTGGATGAGCATGTTCAGAGTAATCCTCCATTTATTGTATTAAATGAAAATTTTAGATTGCAACGTATATAATGATAGTATGGTAAGAGTGGTGGTGGGTCCGAGGTACGAGGGGTTTAAAATGATTTATCCCTCCCGCGGGGATAATTAAGTATATAAAAGGAGAGCATAAAAGCCTGCCTTCTAAATTATGAAAACTTCCTCCCTACTCTACTATGTGCTTCCAAAAATATTCATAATTCCGGGGATAACCTAATTGCCTTGCGGCAGCCACTAATTAGTGTAGTTTTCAAAGAATAAATTTGACTAATACCAATGAATCCTCTTGCTTCGCACCTTGCGGAACTCAATTTAATTCCCTTACTTTTTTGCTGCATTTCACTTTTAAGGTCCTGCCTGTGGCAGCCTCATACTTTTTATCTATTCATAATTATAAGCTATTGAGTGCCCTATTGACCGGCTATAGCCTCCCTCTGCTTTCACCCTCAGAAGGTCAGATTCTATTTTTGTATGTCATACGTATTTTTGGCTTGATAAAACAAACTTGGGTGCTGGTCCCACTAACTTTAACTTGGTTATTTACCAGTAGAGACGGCTGGCTATATATATATATCAGTTCGTCTACTTCGTTCCTCCTTGTGCTGTTGGGAATTCTGCTACTTAAACTGCTGCTGCCTTTGCTGGGGAGCCCCCCTATACTGGTGCTCCTTCCTAATGATAAGGCTTATTCAACTATGCTCCTTCAACAGCTTATAATGTTGGTTCAATTGCTGATGGAAAAGATCCTGGGAATATAATAAGCCTTCCTTTATTGCTTATAATCCAGCTAATACAGCCCTGTAGCTCCCGCAAGTAACAAAACTATTGTATGCTTTATTCCAGCTCAAAAACTGGTTCAAACGTTTCGTTCGTGGATGGTTCCAATGTGTCATTTGATCATGTTGGTGTTGGGTTGTTCAAGGACTCATCTCTTATGGGTACTTTTCATATCCCTCCACCAGTACGTTATATAGCCTCTGAGCCTATTTCTACGACCTCATCAGTGGTTGATTCAAACATCGTTCCTATCCAAACAACGGATTTTGTGGATAGTTAAGCTTCTTTATGCTCTACACCACTCGATCTTGGTCATTTTGAGGAACCATGGGTCCTGCTAGCTCCGTTGCCCTTCAAGTCATAACCTATTTCTTTAGGTTCATAACAGCCTTTGTCCGCAGTTGAAGCTGCTTATCCAGCTATTCAAATGGCTTCTGCAGACGCGGAACAGAAACTCCCTGTTCAGGAGGAGTATGATCCATTTACCTCGCCTATCTGGGCATTCAATCCTACCAACTATTATGACTTATTAGACATGGTCTGGCCTTCAGATGAGGCTATTCTAGAGGCGTAGACTAGTTCTGAACGTCCATGGGAAGATATGCATCATCGATCTTATTTTATTCCGAGTTGAATAATTTGGGTGGGGGTTTAGGCAAAGGATTCCATTTTCACTAGAAGTGTTGATTGGTGCCACAATCCCATTATTATGCATTGGATTTGGGGACTTTGGTTGATCATCTCAGCAATCCAGTTGGTCTTTTTATATGTACTGAGTTGTGGATCCATTGTGTATTTGGTCGTGGCTAAGATGTTTATTTTACATGGTCACTTTCTCTTTTTTGTGTCCATGCTTCTTTACATCTTATATCTATATATGGATCCGCAGTGTACTAATAATATGTATCCCAATAGCTAAAAAAATCCCTGTGATGAATAAAAGCGAGTACGTGCAACAAAGCTCCATCACTTTATTGAAGTGCATGAGGTTCGGCCAGAGGGGCCCTTCCTATTCTCGCTAATAAAATATTTTTCTGTGAACTCAGGGACACATAAAGCTACTCACAGAGCTACACATAGAGCGCCTGGGATGCCGGTTTCACACGACTAACCTTGGTAAAATCTCATTAGCATTGTCATTGTATGATAGAGCAATTATGTTACCTTTCGAATGCTGAAAAGCAGTTCCAGTCATGAATTATATATGTAATTATGTAAATGCTTTTCATTCGTTCAATTATTGATTCTACAAGTTCCGTGTTCAAACTGAGAACCACGTCTTTTATATGTAATTATGCAAGGACTTATCACTTGCGCAATTATCATGTACAACCGGATCTGGCTCTTAACTGAGAGTCATTTCTTATATATGTAAGAATGCAAGCATTAATATGGATGAAAATCCGGTGTGTTAATATAGAGAGAGAAAAGCTTGGAAAGGGTATGTTATATATATATATATAATAACATAAAGTTTCATGTGCGGATGATGCATAGTAAAACTGATAAAATGCAAAGTCTTTCATTCAGCTTCTTGCCTGGCGGGCTATCTTAACTATTTCTTTCCTTCCCCTCCTTTGTCGGGAAAGAGCTCCGCACCTTATTTAAGGGCTTTACTTACTTATCGGGATAGATTAATTTACTGGCTAACTTATGCCTGGATAGGATAGATTTAGTTTACTGGCTTGAAATCACTTGCCCTTCTACACGTTCGCTTTGCTCACGTGATCTTCCTGCCACGCTATAAAGGATAGAGTGAGTTTACTGACGGGGCAGGACAGGGTTTGCTCCTAACACTCTTGCTCCTCTAAAACCATTCCCCACTAAATAGCATTAATTGGGGTTCCTCTCATTATAATTCGGGTTGGGGTCTCCTTCCCCTCCTTTGTCGGGAAAGAGCTCCGCACCTTGCCTGGATCTATTTACTGGGCAGGGAGGGCACCCACACCTGGACCTGGGCAGTGCGCCCACACGAATAAGTACCACATTTACGGTCGGGATATTTTGATTGGGCTTGTCAAGGTCCGGAGGGCTTGTCCTTTTGAGGGCAAGGGGCGAGGTACGAGCCGCTCGACCGTAAGGGAGAGGGTTTTAACGCTCGACCAGACAGCCCTGAGCATATGAACCCCCCCCGGTCACATTCATAGAACATATGGCAAACAAAAGGGTAAGGAGATAGCGTTCGCCACAATCAGTAAAGCAAACGTTTAAGTTTAAGTAGTTTAAGTAAAGGAATATAGCCAGGTCCGGCCGGTATCGGTTGTGACTCACGCTTCAAAATTCGTTAACTAGTTTACCTACCAAATAAGACGACCGTAATTAAGAAAGGGCCTAGATCACCAGCTGTGGATCACCTCGGATGCATTCGTGTCTTCTCACCAATAAATATGGGTCTGAGGCTCGCGCATCCATCTTCCGTATAGCTATGACTATTCTGGCTCATCAGGGGAGAATATGGCGAAACCACTATCCATTCCTATAACTAAAGCGTTCCTCACCCGGTTTGTAGCTCTTCCGTCGCTCGGACACACACTATGTACGGCGACCGTTCCTCAGATCTCATAGTTTGAAGTGCGAGATCTACTTCACTGTGGGGTAGTACCTTTAGTCCTCCGCTCACTAACTGAGTTATTGTATAAGTAACTAGGGTATACGCTCGCCTCACGGATCCATGTCCGCTGGGATTGCTGCGTGTTCCATCCAAGAGCCTATGCCCATGCCCATAGAGGCCTACACAATATACCACGTAAATGATACCTATCCAAATACCTATCCGGTAGGTATACAAAAACGATGGAAACACCACCTATGATTCATCGTTCGAGTACCGGTGTCCGGACCAGCTCCAGCTTTCCTTCGTCCAGTCCCAGGTCAAGTTTATACGCCATCAGTTTACCCTGTTGAAGCATCCGTTAAAGATCCCTTAGCCCTAGATCTAATTGATCGAGATCACGACCCGCCGCAGAGGCAAAGGTTTATTCGGTTGGGCACCTGTTAAAGTACCAATGGATTCAGTTCAATTGAAGCAAGCATTGAAGCAGCACCCATTTTGTAAGTGGATTAATAAGCTATTGACCTGGTTCCAACTTAATTCCTTCCATTTTGAAAGTCCCCACCTTATTTCTCCGGCGTTCCTTCCTTCCCCTCCTTTGTCGGGAAAGAGCTACGCACCTTTTAAAGAGCCTGCAGCGAAGAAAGCTGCATCTCCCCCAGAAAGAAAGCCATAGCAAGCGGTCCCATGGGTGGTTGTAGTTCCGAGTGCAGTTCCATATCCAGCGACAGATGAGCACACAGAGTCAAGGAGAAAGATACATGGGTACCAAGTCGTGAAGGTTCAATAGCCCGTAAAAGCGGGATTGAGACCTATCATTATAGGCATAGACTGGGATATAGATACCAGTTTCATCTCTTCCAGTTCAAAGCTAGTTTTTTTACCTCGCATATAACACTGTTTCAAACTAATAAATCATACCTTTAAACACGCATATTCAGTCTCAGAAATAAGCTGGATAAACCCATTCTATTTCAAACATTGAGCTCCTTGCTATTGGCCTCCGTAGGAGTGAGTCTTCTAAGAGTTTATGGCTAATTAGGAGGGCCGTATGAGTGCTTCCCCTGCCTTCTGACCTACTGTTTTATACAGGAAATAAATCTAGTAGTAGAAAGGCTCCAAAGGAGTAGACTGAGCTTGGGGGCTAAGCTCTTAGAAATAGGCATAGGTTGCACCCCGCACTTCTGGACCTGGCTCTCAATAAGTTGACTAGTTTGGGCTAAGACTACTTGGCCGGGCGCGACCCCGGCTACATGGCTTTCTAAACCAGTTCAATGAACCCAGCTTCTTAACCTAGCTAATGAAATGGATATAGCCAACTGGGAAACAGAAGCTCCGAGTCATTTTTGAAGCTACTTACTCGGTTCTGGACCAGGCTCTTAAGAATTTATTAACTCGGCTTAGATCTCTGATCCCGCCTTGCAATAGCAGTAGTTTTCTCCACCCGGCCGAGGAATCTGGCACTATAACGTCTTAAGCTTTGTTCACCAGTTCTCATAACCCATTTAGCTTTATTGACCCTGCGGTTTATACCTAGCTCCACCCACACCTCATTCTACTTCATTTTTTCATCCGGTGAACCAAGTACTCGTTGGCTGTAGCTAGCTGTCTCTAGCCGACATAGAGAGGAAAGGGCACAAAAAGGAGCTAGCCAAGGGGAGCAGTGCTATTGAGTTGGATTAACATATTGGGACGTATGAATAAACAGTAAGAGCGGTGCCAAGGAGTAGCTTCCCCAGCAGTAAGTAGATTATTTCTTCACCAAGCTTAGTAGCACTCAAGCGGTAAGTTTCGTGCAGGGAGTATGGATTAAGCGGTGGGATTATGACATAGTGTAATGAGTAGCAATAATGCAAAAACAAAAAAAATAAGGTCCGAAGGTCTTGTCCGCATCGGGCAAGGAATGAACCCCGGAAGGCACGGGGCTTACCGATACGGAACACAGGGAAGGGGTGGTTCCTACCTCGACTGGATGCTATTACGAAGAAGCTTCAATATGTTGATTCCTCATTTGACGAGCAGAGTGAAATCGATTTTGAGTAGCAGAGTCCCATTGATTAGGAGGAGCTGGATTAGGATTTACCCAAGAAAGAGCCAACCGATCGAACAAGAGCTACACGAGCCTGTAACTATAAGCCTGTATCCCTTCACCTCTCACCTCAAACCTTTAGCCTTCAGCTTGTAACCTCTCAACAGAAGCCTTTAGCCAAGCCCAACAGAAGCCAGGTCCCACGGAAGGAAGGAATAAGCCTTTCAACTTTCACCTTCAGCCTCACCAAGTCCCACGGATGACAGTCCCACAGATGCCTTGAACCTTTTTACAGAAAGAAGCCCCTCCACTTGCCGAGAAAAGAAGTTACCCATATTCCCAATGTCCCGTAGCGTTAGAAGCTCTAGTTTTTAGGTGTATTTGTAGGGTATAGGGTCAAGGTTCTAGTTCGAGTACTAAGGTTTATCCGTATTGTTGTAGTAAGAGTTCTAGGTCTAACTCAGCCGAGTAACCCAACCGAGCCGGGGAGCCTGGGCAAGTAGCTGCAAAGTATCCAAGGCAAACGGAGTATCCAAGCAGCCCTGCGCAGTAGCCCAGTCGAGTATCCCCGCCCAGCAATCGATTCCATATTTGGAACTATCTGAAGTTCTGGCCTGTTCCGAACCTGGTAGGCAATGGAGATCGATATCTGATACTATTTATCCGCGTTCATTATATACGTTATTATTATAAAACGATTGGCTCAGCAACTTCTGATGTTGCACCATCATTTCTTAATTAGCAGTGAGCTTTTCTCATAGCGTATAAACGTAAGTAATGCATGATCATTCTTACAATGTTCCGAAGCGTTAAGCCAAGCTGATTATATCCTAGCCCAGTGGCTCTACGCTTGGAAAGAGCTGAAAAATAGATGAAAAAAGAATAGGGATCAAGATGACCTTGAAGGATCCATCAAGGGGATCAAGTGGTGAGAAAACGCACGCACATGCCAATTGAAGTGGTTTTAAGCTTTTGAAAGAACCCCAAGATTGCTAGGAGAGCTTGCTTACGGGCCCATCGTTTCATTATTGAGGACTGGCCTCCGGGCCTATCCTAGCACCTAGCATAAGCTCTTGCCTGGTACCCGGTTTTCAGTTCTTGCCCCATGACTTGCCATCCTCGTGTATTATCTTGTATACAGGTTGAAGTTCTTTCCTTATGACTTGCCTTCCTCCAACGTCAGTGCCTTACTCCAAGGTGGATTATGACTTGCCTTACTTACGTACTCACGTGCTCACGTACCCACGTACTTACGTACCCACTTACTTACATCCTCAATAAATAATGGAGTAGTTATAAAGTAGACTTCAGAAAGAAAGGAGTAGCTAACCTAAGAAACCATGCATGAAACCTCACAGATCACGAACTTACTGCCTGCTGGGCACGCGGTAACCATTACCTGTGTATTTTGACTAAAGAGGATATTCTTTTCATTTATTTCCCAATTTTATTACTAATTAGGTTGACACCTGGAATGGTATGACTCTCTCATAGGATTGTCGTCAATAACCACTAGCCAATACACCTCTATGGTAGCTCTTATTACCTCCTTACCTACTAATGGAAGAAGGTATAGACAACAAGGAGGAGCGTCCCCTACACATGCATGGCGTTACTACATTCGACCAGAACATAGAGAGAAACTTCCCGACCAAAGGGAAGGGCGGCTTCGCTCCTGAAATAGCATTATGACTAAAGAATAATCCCTATTTTATATCCCCAATGAATTTTGTCATTGCTATCAATTCTTTTTTTACTATTGCGTCAAATTAGAAGGTTTCAAAAATATGATGGACCAACCCCCCCCAAAAAACATGAGGAAATGGATACATACATATTGTGTTTATAATGATAGTCCAGAGCTATTTGGATTGAAATGATTTGACTCTTTGACTAGGGGGACTAAGTTCCCCTTCCTATAAGCTGCTGGCTCTATATCACCCATCTTGGTATCTGGTAGTATACTTAAGCTAGGAACCTCCCTTTAAGCCCTTAGGTAAAGCTCAGGAAATCACATAGGGGCAAGATTATTTGTGATTTTAGTGTTTTTCCGGAACTCAAGTCGGACCGGAGTTGTCTAGGGAATTAGGATTACAACTCCGTGATTTTATATACTGTGTTTTCCCATAGTTGCTTAGTTTTTGCTTATTACATCTACGTAATGTAATCTACAGTGTTTTCCCATAACT
>Ga0233342_1000124_pt1 | contig 23951 bp, 18 predicted proteins | sample GEONDECOMP273_FD_180706 | JGI IMG/M metagenome (GOLD analysis project Ga0233342, IMG submission 180706) | Leaf litter microbial communities from Shasta-Trinity National Forest, California, United States - GEON-DECOMP-273 | ecosystem: Environmental > Terrestrial > Plant litter > Unclassified...
GCATCAGTGGAACCAGCTGAAGCATTCTTAGCAGCAGTTAAAGCAGTTTCAGAAGCATTATTCCTAACAGCACAAGGAGGAACAAATAAGAAATATTCCCATAAGCAGTTGAAGCGGAAATAGTTTAAGTATAATTAGAAGCATTAGTTGAAACAGGTCAAAAATTCCCTTAATCATTTAAAGCATAAGTTGAACCAATATTAGTAGTATTATTATTCCCAGCAGAAAAAGCATCATTCCCGGCAGCACTAGTTTAATCAGATTTCCATTAGCAGTTGAAGGAGCAGCATTTGCATAATCCCTCCCTCCAATTGAAAGGGCATTGAAAGGTTCACATTCCCGAGAGCATTTTGCAGCGGCAGCACTGGAAAAAGCATTATTCCAGACATTCCCCGTATCATTTCCATAAGCATAAGTTGAAATGGTGGGCATTATTACACATTTATTTCCAGCAGCTGTTGAAGGGGCAGCATAAGTTGAGAACGTTGAGGCATTATTACCATAAGCGGTAGTTAGCAAAAGCAGCCTAATTCCCATCATAAGCAGAACCGGAAGTAGTTCCAGCCTCAGTTCCCGGAGTCGTTCCAAGAACATTCCTAGCATCATTCAAAAAGGGTCATGATTCGGACACGGGATTCCAGGACTATAAATATATTGTATGGGGACTAGCGAGTCATGGACTAGGCGAGTTCCAGGGCATTAAGCAGTAATATATTGATTAGCGTGGTGCTCACATATTAAGGATACCACTTTGCACTACACAACCAGAGATGTTTGGATCATACCATCCCGGCCCGGGCTCTATAATACCCGGCTCTCTCACTAATCTCACCTGGATAATTAATTAAGCGGGACAAGGAAACGAAATGAAAAGGTGTGCTAAGTGCTTCAGGCAAGGATTATTTGGGCACTATGATTGAGTGGATAGCTTGGATACGCCGCTTCGCTCATGGGGCCCCACCCCCTTTTTTCTTTGATCGGGGGTGCGGGTTCGTACCTAACCCCCTCCCCAGGATTGCCACGGAGTCTGGACTAAGCAGAGTAACGGATTCCAGGCTTAGCAGATAAATCTTAATTTTGTGGCTAGTTTCTGAGCATCTCAAAGCGAAGAAGGGGATTGGGGTGACGTTAAGCTGTTCTAGGATATTTCCAATCTCGGGTTCAAGCGGCATCCACACCTCATTAAGACTAGGATAATCTATAAGGGAAAAAAGCAGTCCCAGCATCCGCATTCTAATTCCCAGGATCATTTCCAGCAGCAGTTGAAGGAGCATTTGAACCTACATCAAATAAGCAGATTTCCAGCCTTTGCTGTGCTTCCTTTCCTTCAATTGAGATGTTAGTTCAATTGGTGTTTTTGCTTATTAAACTGCTGGTAAGGCTGCTCCTTCAACTGATGATGCCGGGAATGAGGAATATAAGCCGGTGAAACTGGTTATGCTTATAATAATGCTTGTACTGGTCATTCTTGTGCTTACTGTAAATGTTGCTACTTCCGCTGATGATGGACCCTCAACTAATGCTATTTGAAATGATCCTGTGAATGCTGTTGGTTAAACTGGTGCTTTGAATCCTTTTGCAGGTCGTAACGCTCCTTCAACTGCCCCTTCAACTTATTATGTACATGTTGGTTAAACTGCTGCTTTGAATGCTGGAACTGGTACTTATGGGACTGCTGGTCGTAGACCTTTAGCTTAGATTGAACTGCTAGATAGCTTTATTTTGGTCCATCAGAGAGCCTTGTTAGACGGACGGGGGGCTTCAATAACTATTGCTTTACATATATTCGTACTTGGTGGACGGCACTACTTATACCTTTGCTAGTAGCTTTAGACCGCTCAGTCGGTGGGTGCGTTGGATCCTTGAAACTGCCTGCCATAGAACTAAAGTTGAGGGGCACCTTACCCTCTAAAGACCGGATACCTAGGACCTAGGACCAGACAGTCCACACTATAGAAGCCAGGAATACCAAACGTTGCCAGGAGCACATGCTATGAGTCCCTTTGTTTACTCTTTGCTAGAAATAACTCACACTTTAGCCCTAGACCTGGAATCACGTTGTGGGTCAGGAAAGGAATGTTGATCCTTAGAAGCAGAAGCCGAGGATGGGATCGTTGAATCGTTGGATGGGAATTGGAATTGGGATGGGTTCATGAGCCCTTACCTTAGAAGCCCTGCTCGATTTATGGGATGGATTTAGAATCGCCTTACCCTTCTATTACTAATGCCGGACACCCTAGGCTAGGACGATGGCATGGAGGCAAGGGACAGTCATGCTCCACCTCTTATGAAGCCAGGATTTAATACCTGTACGGAACATACCTTAGCTTTATCTTTACCCACCTACAACAACTAGTACATCTGTAGCCCTAGACAAGGAATGCATGGCATGTTGTTAGTCACCCATGTTGCTAGAACTTAGAAGCTGCTGATCGATTGGGATTGGATGGCATGTGTAAACCACCTTACCCTTACCTTTATACCGTCAACCTAGGAAGGATATGCAATGGATAGATGGATGGCTTGGCTGGAAGGGATTCTGGGACATCAGAGAGCGAGCCTCGTTGTAGTAGTCCATTAGCCAAGTATAGTAGCATGCTCCTGCGAGGATAATGGATTTTCACAAAAACTGGAAAAGAAGAAAAATATCCAGTTACTAACGCTAGATGGATCTACTATTAAATTAGGGGATATGCTTTACCCGATAAATTGAACCGTCAGTAACATAGTAATGTTAGTAAAAGTTTGAGACTTAGACTCCCTTCTTCTATAGCTGAGGTGTGGAACGAGGTAATGGCGTCTCTCCTCCATAGCTGCTCTCTTACTGTCCCACCCCAATAGCAGTGCTCTGGGTTCTATTTAATGGCATCTCCCGGTTATGATAGGTAGGGTAAGGAGGATGCGGGGTGTATGACTTGCAGGGTTCTGTTCAGTATAGTAAAATGAGGGAATAGAGTGGTATTCGGTATCTAATGAGGTAATCTAATAGTAAAACACTCATAAGGGGTTGGGTACCGCGTATTTAAGGGTGTGGGGACTTGCGCCTATAGTACCGGCATACTGGGGCCTTTGGTGTGGGGGAATGTCCGGATATATTTCCTTTGGTTAGGGGCCTTTATGTGGGGTATTGCCTTTGGGTAGGGTTACGATAGCTGAGCTAAAGGGTGGTCTCGGGTAAAGGGTGGAGATAATATTAACCATTAGGTTTACCCGCTATGTGGGGTTAAGTCAATTCTTTTCAAGGGTTAGGCCCGGACCAAAATAAGGAAATAGAATAAAGAAAATACATTAAAGATCAGATCATCTGGGAAAGCTCAGATTATACAGCTCGGTGAACAGCTAAAGCTCTAGTGCGACAGCTAAGGTTACTGTAGGGAAAGGATTACTAAGGATGTGGAACCAGATGTGTGGAACCAGTGGGGAAGGATGTGGAACCAGAGGACCTGACTTATTACTTTTTCTGGATATGACTGAAGAATCCATCATCAGTGGCCTTAATGTAGGGGCTTATCATCTAGGGCATGACTTCTCATCTAGGACAACGACGAGTACAGTATGGTATTCCCAGGAATGCTTGCTTCTTTGGAAGGTATTCCCAGGAAGGTATTCCTAGGTATTACCATATTTATTTGATTTTCACGTGCTCACTAGCTTTTTTATCCACGTGTTATATCGTAATAAATAGTAATAAGGCCAATCATAGAGCGTAAGCAGCGCCCCAGAAGCCCCTTTGCAGTATCCCAGCTATCAGATAAATCCAGCCATAGGTTGACAGCCAGGTCGTAAGCTTTAATTCCAGACCAAGAATGGGAGCAATCATAAGTGCGAGTCACTAGGTTAGGTAAACCCTGTTGCCCTGGTGCCGGGTGACCCTGATCCAGTAAAAGGTAAAGATTCAGATGCAGATCAATATTGAGACCCAAAAGGAGTTATAGCATAGAAAGGGCACCACCAGCGGTTTTACTTATATCCTTAGTAGCAGTACTTCGCCCAAAATCCCTAAAAATGAAATAATCCATGGCATCTCTTCCAGGTTTAGGGTCTATAGCATAACTTGTTGAATAACCTAGTAACATTTAAGGCCGGGGGGCAATAATGAGGGAACCGAAAGCACCCATGTAAAACCAAGGTGCAATTATGCCCATGTAGTGCCCCTATAGTTAGTCAAGTCAAGAAGCTCATTCGGCTAGATAGCGATGTAGACCCAGGCCCAGTAGATATAGCAAATGCTTCTACCTATGGGTGGAAAGGTAAACAGATGACGGGATTAGATTGACTGGTGTGTACCAAAGATGCTGGGTATGCTGCTTAAGATTTGAAAGCTCATATAGGTTATGTATAGGTGTTGGGCTTTTACTCTCGAAATTCAATATATAGGGATGCCAGGCGAGGTAGCGATAGAACAATATAAACTCGATCAATTGCTTCTTTGGCGGATGTCTATTAAACCCTATAAGATCTTTTTGGTTAATACCCCCTTTTAATCCCTTTTCTATTTCATTAGAGCAATATGGTGGTAGGGATGATGCTACCTTTGCCTATGACGCTGCTTGACCTCAATATGGATTATAAACTGTAACTGGCGTCAGATGCTTAAGTTGTTGGTTCCTTGATTGAATAAATAGGTTCCAAGTCCGCTCGGTCAATGGAATAAAATACTGGAATTTACTTTGTAACTCAAATGGATGTTTACTCTAAAACTATAAGAGATTAAACCGGAGGATCTGAGATTGTATCTATCTCTGCTGCTGGCTTTTATATGTGCTACTCTACCTGTGATGGTAAAAACCCTGCTCCTTACTTAGATGCTTGCTTTCTTGTCGCTGGTGGAACAACAACTGGGTCATCAAGGTCAATTGAATCCACTACTGCTTGCTCCGTTGTTGCCATCTATGCGTAAGCTGCTTGCTTTATCTCGAAATGGGGACTCTGCCTATGCTCCCTTCGCTTACTTTGTTCCTACTCCTTGCTCGGATGCTTCCTTCCTCGGTTCTCTCGCCTTTGCTCTTGCTTCCGTGGGGCCAACTGGCTCTAATGCTTACATCTGGTGGTATATTTAATTGTGGAGCGCTTCATGAGTGCTAATTGTTTCATATATAGTGACAGCCTTCTTCCTAAGTAAGCCCTGTTCCGATATTATATGAGTAGAAACACAATTATTAAAAAGGATTTACTATTTGTTTGGCCGGTCATTTACAGGGATATAGTACTATGCATTTCGTACCACTTGAAACCCAGCCCTTGTTCGAACAGATCTGGTTCCAGGTGCAGTTGATGAACCTACTTACTCCAGAGCTACTACCTCGCCTAGCTATTCCTTAGAAGCCAGCCTTTCTGTTTATACTTAGGCAGGGCAATTAAGAGCAGCAACTATTATTGTTTCTACTCCTCATTGTTCCTATTTAATAAAGATATTAGCTATAGCTCCTATTAAGTGGTGTGAAGTCATTCCGTTTTGTTCCCAGGGCCTATCTAAGCCTAATACATCCCTAAGCCTTAGAAGGAGGGCTTTGTCGTTGTAGTGAAGGCATCCGCGTGTTTTCCTTATATTTAGCTGGTGCACTGTTACTACTCTTTTACGTTATTCCCCTTGCACTCAGGGGATAAAAAGCCTATAGATTTATCAGTGCCCGTTAGATAGTCATAGTCCATTGTTAAAGCAGCGGTCACCATATCACCAGCGGCTGATCCGGAACCAAAACCAGTAGCATAAAGAGCATCGGGAAAGGTAGGGGTAATAAAGGTATCCGAGTCAGCAGTCCCAGCAGCTGTTGTTTTTTTATCAGTCAACTAATAATAAGTTTCAGTTGTTAATTCATAACCTGCTCATATAGAAATATTGGTATCATTCATAGAAAAAGAGAAGGTACAGTTGAGGAATACTACAAGTATCTAATTTAGGTGACAAGTCCAACATTGTACCAAATATCTTATAGTAGGGTAGGGCCGGACCTCAAAGTTTCAATTTAGATTATCAAATGGAGAATGAAAATGAAATCTATAAGTAAAAAGAAAAGAAGTAAAGGGGATTATGTAGTGTAAGTAGCAGCAGTTGCATTAACAGTTAAAGATCCAGTATCACTAGCAGGCCAGAAAGGGCCGGGTCTATAACTAACTGGTAAAGATTATGTCTATGCTGCGCACCTCTGCCCTTGGTGGTGTTTATTCTTAACCTTGCAACCTATGGCTCTGTATCTGTTACTAGATATGCTACTGGGTATGGGTCTAGATCTCAGTCACGAAGATATGGCTCTGGATCTGGGTATAGCACTGGCTTAGATACTCTTATAGGTGCTGCTGGACTGCTTAAACTGTATCTGGATCTGGTTCTAGATCTTGAACATAAGAATCTGGATTACGAACTGGCTCTTCCCGCTGCTCTACCTCTACCACTGTTATCCTTGTGTCTTCCTCCGCTTATGGTGGTAGATCTACTGCTCCTGGCACAAAGTAAACCGCTAATGGGTCTCGATCATCTGCTTCATCGACTGAACTAACTGGATCGTCCGGAACTGGATCACGAGCACGAACTGGATCCCCCAATAGAAAATGTATCTGTCTCCACTCCACGGGTAGTATCTTCGACTGGAGCATCCCGAGCATCTGGTTCTCTTGGAGGCAAGCATAGAATACACTATATAACTTGCTAGGATTCCAACCTATAATCTCCACGATACCTATAAGTATTCCCTATTTGATCTTTTGCTTACTCGCAACAATGATCTTCAGTTCTGTCCCTAGCTTCTCTAGAATGCGCATCATAAAGTGTTCCAAGTTGGTATTATTGGTAACATTCACACAAGTTATCAGCCAGCACGATGGAAGGGAACTTTCATGGAGAAAACCAAAAGAGCGTGGGGAAATAGGTGAACTCGTAGGAATCATAATATAGCTAATAAAGGTTACTAAAGCACTAAGTTATATGGAAAGATAGAAAAGAATCCATTAGTAGGCTCCTCGCTTCCGATTTTACCTTCTGTCCAACCATCGCAGTGAACTTAGCAAAAACCCTATTTATCCTATGAAAAACCATCGCAGTTGAGCTGTTAAAACCAATGGCTAGGATGACTTCTGAGGTGTACAATACAACTTATTAGGTGCTTATTTGTTTGCCTGTTTCCTGGTGAGATGGCTATTAACTTAATGATGTGAACGTGAGATAGTCTTGGTCTTTGGTCAGTTCGCCTCAACGAACATCTCTATTGGGTGGGTGCACTATAGGGGGTAGCAAAAAGAATCCTTAAGCCTGCGGCTTATAAGGTAGGGAGTAAAGGTAGCGAGGAATAACTCGTAAGTGTCGAAATTCTTCCTGACCTTGACCAGTTAGATTGGTTAATAACTCTTTCGGTTAATAACTTTGGGTTTACGTTTAGTAGGAATTAAGAATTAGGTATTAGGGAACAGATAGGGAACAGATTAGGGATTAGGTATTATTTATTAGGGAACAGATAAGCTATTAAGACATGTTTAGAGCGTTTCAACCCTTCCCCTCGTGCCCCCTTCAAAATATATACCCTAGTCCCTTGCCCTCAAAAGGACAAGCCCTCCGGACCTCCGGGTCCTTGCTTAACTGGGTTAAAGGTATTGGACGCCTGGGGACAAAATCAGAAAATATTATAGGAAGAGGTGCATATATCCATTTATAAACTAGGATAGAGGTGTCCGCCAATAGCAGCATAGGTGCCCGTCGCTGAATAGGGGGTGCCTGGCCTGATAGGAATAGCTTCTATAAGTTGCTGGATGGTTTGGTATAAATGCGAGGACCTGTCCTTATGCTAGGCCCAGGTTCTATCTCCCTGTCTCAACGGTAAGACCTGCCGGTATCCGTATAAATGATAGTAATAGCAGTTCCGGAAGGGACTCCGCAGTTCGGGTGTTCGTTCCCAGTCTTTTGCAGTGTTCCCCCCCCTGGGTGGGGGGTTAAATGATAGGATTGAAGAGTGACCTTTATTATGGCATATTAGTATTTTATTGCGCATAGAATCTTGGAGCACAAACACGTGCAAACAAATATTATCATGGTTCGATCCTTCCGAGTCATCAATATTACTTACGATAAACCCTCGATCAGCGAGCGCCAAATAAGCTGTGGAAGAAGGGAAGAACCAGCCATTTGTGTCAAATATATTGCTATAGCTGGAGGGAAACTCTCCAAGTGTAACCATTCCCATGAAGAAACCAGCATACATAATATTACCTCGATGTGTATAAACCCATTAGCATAAATGCGTATATGATGGTCGTTCGTTACAAGCGGCGATCGACATCGCTAATTCGTGGCATATGGTTAGTATAAACTACGCCTGACTATAATGTGTCTTGGAGGTAATAGGGTTATGGCTGTTATAAGCAGTTCGAGTAGGTTCTTCATAACCCGAATTCCTCCAGCGTGGGGAATGCCCTGTACTGAGTAGAATAAGTGCCCTGAGAGTAGTGGTCCTTTATCATTGCTGATCCTAAGACAGTACGTACCAGCTTGTATCACGACGATGGTGAGACGAGTGACCGGAAATGACCTAGCGCAAACCAGATGACCGGTGATCACGAGCAGACTAAGGGGGCGGTAGGTTATTATTGCCATCAGTGTTAGTAGATCAGGTGCTTTAGACATTACCAACAAATATTCCATGGTGATCGGTAAGGGGCATGAGCCAATCACGTATATAAATATGGACGAGTGATCCCGAGTTGCTCTCCAACAAAACCACAGTCTATAAAAAACTTATTTTTCTATTGGGATATTGAGGCAGAGCAGTTAACAGGCCGGTGGCGGCGGGTAGTGCACACGTAATGTCTGAGCGGAACTTAGTGAGAAGTAGTTTATTAGATTGTTACTCATGTCCCTCTAGCATATATAGATATTGATTATTCTTACAAATTGAACAAGTGGAGCCAGTAACCAAAACCTGGCGGGACTTAGGGCCCCGCACGGTAAAAGGTTTCATCCACCGACCCACATCTCAGGCTAGCTCAGCCAAGCACGCAGTATTCGGTTCCTAAATGAAGTACATGCCTAGTCTACACTGACTGGGGTAGGTGCGAGCTAATGAAGGAGCAGCTGTTTTGATTCTATGGGTACCTGATGGTGAAAATGGTTAAAGCATTAGAGTAATAATTTGGGCTTTTATAATAGACACCGCTCACCCTCCAAGTACTAGGTCACGACCACCCCAAGGATAGGTACAAAGGTAAAAAATCCCGGATATTATTGAGCATTCGGGTGCAGGGAACGGAAAAAACACATTGAGACCAGGCTCATAGGTGATCTAAGTAATCCGCTCACATTTGTCTAAGGAATCTCTCCGCATTGGTAATTGGCCTATCCTATAATAGAGATTCAATATGGAGATCCGAAATATAGTGAAATGCACCGCGTAATAAGGGTGGGTGGTAATTGCAGCAAAGGCATGGTATAGGAGCCCTCAAAAGTATATCAGCTTACAGTTGTAGGGGTGTGCACACACCTTTGTTTCCGTCGGTCCTAGAGTAATCTTCCCCGGTACATGCATATCCAATGGACAGCCAATATTACTAAGGGACTACACCGGAACTGTGATTGGCATACCGATCGTGGGATCCCGTCACCTTATATTACGGTCACCATGCAGCGACACCATATATAATTATTAGATATAGAATATAAAGAGTATACAACCATTTTCATTTTCCCCATAGATACATAATTACTGGAGGCAGGGGTACAGACAGCCCGATTAGGCCAAATGATCCTACGACCCGCCATAATGATTCTACAGCAAGCATACGTACTTAATACCCAAAGTATCCACGCTGGATTCATCCGGGTACATGCACGATTCCTAGGTTCCACGCATTCGGGCGGTATCCTGCCCAAGCACTGTAGCATGGATTGATCCAACGAGTGACACCCCTAGCTTAACTAATATTTTCTATTCGAGGGAAGGCTAATGGTACAGCGAAGGGAAAGGTGTGCTTTATTCCCGCCCGCATATTGATTTATGCTTCCTTTGGTATGGTAAATAGATGGCGCAATTTCTTATAAGTAAGTGGTTACAAAAGTGTCGGACCCCGTGCCGAACACTGGAAGCGAAGGGCAACACCTTTGAATGAGGGTCGGATCTTTTTATTCCTTCCCCTCCTTTGTCGGGAAAGAGCTACGCACCTTTTGTTGTGCCTGATTTGGCCGGCTTGAGTTTTTCTTTTATCCTCTTTCTGGGGCTTACACAGCTCTGGCCGGTGATCGTTACCCCCTAGGTCACCCCAACCAGAGAACACGCTATAGGCCTGTAGTCTTTTTGTTTGAGCCTTCTATTGATGAATTTTTTTACCAGCGATGGGGCAGTATAGCAGATGGATTCACCAAGTAGTTATTGAATTGAATTAGTCCTTCGTTCAATCCTGGTTCTCGTATCACTACGAGAGAGACGATTCAACCAAGAACCCTATTTGTACGCACGGTGGCGCTTGCTTCCGTGGATCAGGAGTGTTTCATTAATATATTAGCCTTCCTTTTTATGGGGGAGGCTTAACTTTTTTTGATTAGATAGTTTGTAGCCCCCTCCCGCAGTATCAGGTTGAACACGCTTGAATTCCGGTTTACAATGTTGTGTTTCAACGTCTAATCTATCTCCCGCCACAGACAGGGGATTTCTTTGATGAATGAATTATAGATATTACAAATCTTGGAAGCCTTGCCAGCCAGTATCCTCTGGTGGGTTCTTCCAAAACAGACCGTACATCTAGCTAGCCAATTAATGAAAAGAAATCCGGTTAGTTCGGCAGCTAGAGACCAGTGTATTTTTCATATCATTATTTACGATTCAGAGAGCAACGATGGCGGCCCTATCTACCGTATTGCTTAGAATTTGCTGAAGTCTCTTTCCTTACACTCTATAGGTTCAAACTCCTATTCTCACCAGTTCCCGAGCTAATTAATCTTGGGCTAATTACTCTTGTGAGTAAATCTCTTCTACCTATGACTAGATTGAATCCCTAATATAGACCTCATATCTTCCGAACAACGACAAAAGAATACTCGACCACCAGTGCTTTAACCCCTGACTACAAAATACCCTTCTCTTTTATGCCATCCCTTACTCGGTTGAAACCCTGTTAGCTAACTAAATCACCGGTGGAAGAGAATGTAACCTCGCTAAAACCCGTAACTCACAATGTCCTTCTGCCTCTGAAACTGATGTTATAAAGTATAATAATAGAAATTGTGAAAGTTATATAATTATAGCTATCTTTTGCCTCCTCTACCTCTGTTTCCGTCTTTGCCTTTGCCTCTACCTCCTCTGTGGGTCCGTATATGTGTCTGTACCTAGCACTAAATCCGCAACATATAGCTCTAGATCCAAGTAGGAGCAATTTCATCTGTTGATCCTGACCCAGCAGAAGATCCCCTAGCAGCTCAAGTATCAGTATTGGTTGATACGGTTGAAGTTGAACCGGCATCCTCGTCATCACTTCCAGATTGAAACCCAGTAGCAGCATTTTTAACCTGTTTATCCGGAACCACAAGTAACTGTTTACATAGAGTCATATATTCGAGAGACAATTTACCCAAACCAAAACCTTAAACTCTAGATTAAACAGAAGCTAGCACTGAGATTTGCTCTCGATCCAGGAGGAGGAATGCTATGGGGTGAGGTGCTGGCTTTCAATAATTATAAAGGATGCCTCTGCCCCTGCGATTGGTTCTTAAACCCTTCCCCTCCTTTGTCGGGAAAGAGCTCCGCACCTCTACTTTTGTGTTTCTCTCTTTAAGGGTATAGATTTTGGGGGCCCCTCCACCGAACCTTTTGTTTCATATACAACGGATATTATTCTTGATAACCTTCCCCCTTCGTGCCAGGTCAAGTTTAGTGGGTGAATTCAGGGATCTATCATGAAGCCTCACCGGTTGATGTGGATTTCGGGCGGGCAGACATTGGATAAGGTTGTTTTAGTTCATTAAAGGACCCAACCCGGATGCCTTTATATGGAGCCCGAAATACAAAATTAGTTCACAGGCCGGCGGGGAATTAATCACTGGCTAGAGCCCCAGGCGGGCGGGATACAAGGTTGGTTGGTTCCTGCGTTACACCCTGCCCTGCTGGAGAGACACCAACTCAATCGTACTTCTTCTTTTATCTATCAGGCGAGTTCTTTTTATTAATCAGCTGCCTGAAAAGAAAGTGTTCAGCAGTCAGGGCTAAGAAAGACTGAAGCAAGTCCAGTTCATTAGGGAACTCTACTTCAGCTTAAGACGATCTTCACTCCAATGGACTTAGAGACTCTCTTAAGGCTAGTTTCTTCTATGGATCAAAGCATATGGGACCTATAAGGACCTATGCGAGATGTCAATTCAAAAAGCCAAAAGGTGGTATCCTAATAGTCTAATAGTTAAAACCCCTATTCCACTGGTAATTAAGTACAGAAAGGTGGCCCGCCTGGATTACGAGCATGAGCTGTTTATCCAGATGGGAAATGAAATACATAAAGGTGGCATGTATACTATTTGGATCACAAGCATGAGAGCTAATTTTAGAAGAAAGAAAGGTGGCATGGTCAAGATGATAGAGAGTCTGAACCCGACCTTACAATAAGTGGAATTTCAGTAATATAAGGTGGCTTCTCTATTGGTGGTAGTAGTTGCCCACCAGCTAAAGATAAGGGGTAAATTCAGTACATAAAAGTGGCCAAAGAAGAAAAGGTAGCGTTGGGAATAAATCTATACATCAATTCATATCTGTTAAGAGTTAATATTAATCTTTCTCTCCAATAAGCGCTTTAATGAGAATCTTTTTCTCCGAATTCTATTTCTCTCCATGAGATCTTCCTCTACGAAGCTACCACAGAATGGTATGTTAACTTACTAATATCTGCATCTCTAGTAGTTAACATAATATCTGCATCTAATGATAGGTCAATTTCACTTTTCTTCTCCGATAGAGATCTTACTCTCCGAAGCTTACACAGAGTTAGTTCACCTAATAAGACTGGTTCGTTCACTGGCTTAAGGCACTTGGCAAAGAGAAACTCTAAGCTAATAGTGAGTTAGTTTACTTAATAAGACTGGGGGGCTAGTAAAAAGTATAGGAGTTCTGTCTATACAGCAGCTTCTATACAGCAGCTTAAGACTAAAACAAGTGTACCACAAGGGCTTACTGTACAAACTAGGCTAATACCTATTTAGGCAGTCAATTCATAGGGCGGCTTAAACTCTACAGCTGATGATCTTCACTTGATCTTCACTCCAATGGAGACTCTCTTAAGGCTTTTTCTCTGCTGGCTGGACCAAGGTAAGAAGACTAAAGCTCCAATAAGACTAAAGTTAGTGTCCATAGGGCTTACTGTACAGAATAGTAGAGAGAGCTAGTACCAGCAGAAGTATAGGCCTTAGGGGTCCGGCTTGAACTCTACAGCTTAAGGCTAAAGCATGTGTCCATCTCCAGGCGGGACTAGAACTAATAAAGCTTGCTCTTAAGGCTTTCATGGGGCTTGGGAACTCACTTAAAAGCTTGTCTCTTAAGATAAGAATTGACATGGGAACTAAAGAAAGACCTTAGGGCATGGGACTAAGACTAAGAAAGCATAGTGTCCACGGATCTAGGTGATGGACTAAGTAAGTACAAATATTCTTCTACAAAGTGTTAGCTCCGGACAGCAAATTGATAGCTTCCCAAAGAATGGTTAGTTCACCCAATATATGCATCATAAGTGAAAGCTGTTAGACCATGTGAATCTTCCTATCCAAGTCTGAAGCTCCAACTTAATCTTACTCTCCAAATTATATTTTTCTTTGTCAACATTATCTTACAATTCACTGCATATTAGAACTCTTTGGTAATTATTTCAGATGTGCTATTTCATTTAATGGTTTATGTTACTCTGTTAGATGTGGATGAAAAATGTGAAAATTATTGAAACTTGAGGTCCTTAGGACCTCCATATTGCATAAATGACTTAGAATAAAGTGAGAATGCCATGGCCTTGAAGCAGGCAGAGGGAGGGGCTGGCTTCTACTCTAAAGATCCCTTCGTTTGGACTGAAGTAAGATTGAAAAGAACCTTAAGAGAGAGTGCAAACTCCCCACTCCGTGCCTTCCTTCACCGGGTGGGTCGAGTGTGTGAGCGGCGGACCCAACTACCTTCCTTATTCTGAGCGGTTTCAGCGCTTGTTCTTCTTATGATCTACAGCAAGGGGATTTCTTTATAAGCGGGGGAGCAAAACTACCACCCTATAGGCTAAGCGGACCTAAAAGCTAGAGGCGGGCGGACTAAGCCTATACTATAGATGGACATAGGAGATATAGAGCTAGAGGAGATCCACTTTCGAGGCGGACTATTGGACAAACTACGCGAGCTAGAGGAGATCGATCTACCTATTTGATAGATCCGGGGAAGAGAGCAGCGAGGAGAATCTATCTATAAAATAGAATAGATATAACTACTATACTACTAGTTTGTCTCTTTGTTCTTTCCACTTATCCTTTTTGTTTACGGGGCTTCTAGGCGCAGCGAGACATGTTATACACCCAATAATGCTTGATTGATCGATTGAGGGAAGAATATATAGGGTCTGTCATGCCATAATTGCGTTATATATCAGAATAAGAAGGAATAGTAGATCCGAGCTAGCAAGGAGTTGTGAAAAGCTTAAAGATCTGACCAAAGTAAGGTATAGCTGTGGTTCGTTCTGGTTGAATTCTTCATTGTGACTTATGGTTTTTGACTGGTTCTCTTCCAGCCAGGCCAGATAAAAGAGCTTATACCGAGAAGGACCATTGCTAACATAATAATGAGGAGGGAAACTACTCCATTTCCAATTCACATTAGATCCACCCAATATGCATGCTGGTTGTATAATTTTATTTCCGGGTGACACGCACGGTTTAGTATGGACCAAGTGGCACCTCTATTATCCACGATCCAGTCATAGTATAGGCTAGTTTTTTTTATGTATTTTGGGCCCCGGTTGGGTGGGAATAGATAAATAACCATTTGTTGCTTCTATTTGGATGCCCAGCCCTTCTTTCCTTCTATCTGGCCGGTGGTCTGCTTTCCCTTACTCTTCTTCCCCGACCGGTTGTTGGAGCAGTTATTATAAAGTAAATTCATTCAGTAAAGAGCTGGTTTATCTCTGTGCACTTCCCTTTCGGTCGAGTGAGTGCCCATAGAGAATAGCGACAGCGAACACCCGTCAAGTGTAAGAACAACACACATCCTATTACGTACAGATATATTAGGGAAATACAAAACCAATTGTCTTTTCGTATGTACTGACTGTACGATTACCGGTCGATCGAGTGCGTGCCTAAAGGTACCTACCCAGTGTATCCTTCCCGGCTTCATGTCAATCAATAAATCAATATCTCTCTCTATTCTAGAATAAAATTCCATAGGAGATGTATGAGCAATTCATTTCAATATTGCAGAGAGTCACCTCCTTGATAGGCGCACTCCTGTTTGCACTTAGGATAGATTGATATCCTCTTCAACATTTGGATTAACAATGCAAGAAATGGTCGTAGTTGATATAATGGAAGGTTCAAACAATGTATATAAGAGAATTTTATCAATGTCCAACAAATGACCACTAAAGTAGGTCAATGGGATTGTTGAGTACATATCAATGGTGGGAGCACTAAAGCGGCTCCTAGATAAAGCACAATACAAAGGGTAAGGTATGAATCTAATCTAAAGCATAGACAACAAACTCTGAGAATGGAAGATATATCTGGGAGATAGATGTACAAAATAGATGAATCCATGAGTTGGAATAGAAATTAGATGAGCATGTCATGGTCTGTTGGAACTATCTCTCCTCAAATTCGAGGCCAAATGGAGAAAGCTAAAGATAGAAGGCTATGTAGAGGAGGATTGGGACTGTGTACTATGCAACCTCCTGGAGGAGGTGGCCCGTCCTTGGAGTCTAGAAAATCTCCTTCGACTGTTGGTATGGGATCTGGATTGGAAATGCCGCTAAGGTCTCTTTGAAGCATGGATGGTCCTATAGGTTTGCACTGATCTGGAGTTCAGGGTTGGGTTGCTATCAGTGTGTCTCTTTGTGCCCCTAGTATATTGGAGTATTGTAAAGAAGGAAGTGATTCTCTGAGTGGAGGATGGTCTTGGATGTGGTTGGATGGTATGCGAATAGAGTTTGAGGTCTTCTTGCATGTATAAGGCCATGCATCTTTTATTAGGGTATTTTAAGAAACTGGAGAGTCTGGGGTTCTTTGAATAGACAATGGAATTGCCCTTGGATTTTGTAATTGATGGGACAACATACATGAGTGTGTGCACAGAAAAGTGAATCTGCTGTCTATGAGCAGATTTTGTTGACTCTAACAAGGTTGAACTAGGTTCTTGAATAATGAAATGACCAGCTTTCTACCAGGAAATTAAGGTTGTCTTCCTATTCAATCTGGCCTCTACTGCTTCACAACAGTCCTCTTACTCTTCTCCATTATTTTTGAGCTTACCACGGCAGAGGGGAAAAAACGGCTAAATAACTCTTTTCTAAAAGCATGCTCTCTATTCAAGAACTGCTCTGTTTCCCCCTTCGAATTCTTTTCTTGGTATTACTTCTTTTCTTTTATTCCCCCAATACTATCTTCTTCAAATCTGTTTCTTGCCTGAATGAGGTGGTGTGGTATAGTCCTCCTCCAACACATCTGAGGTTACAAGGATGTAGGAAGTAGTTCCCAAGGATCTAGGAATTTTTTAGGTCCACTTGTCATCTCATCAATTGAAATTAAGGACTAAGCCTAATATCAAAATGATAATAGAGTTAAGGGTATGGTGGATAGGATGGGTAGCATTAGAGGCATGGATAGCTTAGCTATATATAAATCCCCTTGGACCCCCTCACCTTTCCCCTCTGGTGGTATAATAGCCCCTTTTAAGTGCTCATTATTAGTAAGCTAGTATTCGACCTTTCTTAATTTTTTGAAAGCCACCAAAAATACATGCTTAAATATTGACTAGTCAGGCCCTGGCCTTGAGCTCTGCACTAGGAATTAGACAAGACATTGACATCATTTACATTATGTACATAATCAGGTCCAAAATATGAAAAGGGTAGAAACCGGGACATTACAGAGGAAACATGTAAAGCTCAGAGATGATGTATTACACAATAAAGCCTCCCGCAAGGGCGCTCCAAGAAAGGTCCAACGCTCCTCCTCCTCAATAGGGTGTTCTTACAAGCAAGCAACTCATAAAGGGTGCGCTCCAAGGATGATGTAACCAGAGTGTCCATAGGTCTAACGCTCCAAGGAAGAATGGCATCCAAGCATCTCACTAAGGTCAAGCATCACTAAGCAAGTCACCTTGACATGTGCAAGTCCATCCTAGACCACCCAATCCATCTCAGATCACCAAGGGCTCATAATACACCATGTACCCCACATCTCATGAAGCACCCCCAAACATGGATGGTTTTAACACTTTTGGAGTAACCCAAATGTCCACACTCCCTCTTTACGAGGAAATTCTTTACACCAACACCTATCTTCTCCCTCTGCAACTCCACCAAACCTACTACCTACAATTCTATACCTGTTGCAGTCTCTGAATCAATCATTGAATCATGGAATAGAACTGTTATCCTGTCATAATAAGTATCTCGCCCATGCTCCTCAATACCTCTAACTGAAGCATCACACTCATCATGAGAAACTCCCTCTGTCTAAGAGATCCAAATAATCCACTGTGCCTTTGACAATCTATCATCATTAGAATCCCTCTTATGTACCTTTGTAATGAAAGTGACATACTCATCACGAGCAACTCCCTCCCTCTGAGAGACACCTGGAGTAGAAGTGAGTAGAAGTCAAATCCTGGGAAACTCCCTCTATCGGAGATAATCCATCATTATCCCTGTACTCCTAAATACTCCCAATAGATGCAACACTGGAATCAATCAAAGTATTGTCATTAGAATCCCTCTAATGTAACTCAAAAAATGAAAACTTCCAAATGAAAATAATGGATTTGAAATAAGATCATGAAGAGTTACAATGCTCCGGGAGCAACATTCCATTTGCTACGGTTATAAAGTGACAAATGCCTATATGTCTTACATTTCATTTTTGAACCCTTGCCCGATGCGGACAAGCGACTTCGTTCCTTCCCCTCGTGCCTCGGGCAAGCGACTTCGTTCCTTCTTTTTAGCCTATTCACTCTTACATTAAGGTTTTTCATAACATGAGCAAAGGACATATCATAGTCAATATAACTACATCCATCTATAAAAGAACAACTATCCAATTTTATGAGCTCCCTAACTAACTGCCTTTCATGCTCCTGCCAGAACGTTACGTACAGATCCGTAGCGGGAGACTAGTATAGACCCTAACAACACGCGGGAGCTTTCGGCGACTTTAAGGAAGGTCCGGGCTATCCTCGTGGTACTGGTAGTTTTGGCTTTTAGTGCTTGCCTAAGTTGCTGGGTTCAATCCGTGCTAGCCTAAGTGGTTGGCTGGTAGTGCTAGTTGGAGGTGTGATGCGGTTCTGGCCAAGTTATACTAGATCTAGATCTTTATCTCGGTATAGAAGAGAGTAAAGAAGTGAAACGTAGAGATGCGAATATCATATGTCTAGACGAGTATAATATGTATAGAGCGATCACGTAGAACTCCTTCCTGGACACTAACAACTAACTGAGTATAGGGGTTGTAGAGCACTGGACCTTATAGCAGCACTGACTACTTGGCACCGACCAGAGTAGTTTATTCATGCATCGACCGGAGCTTCTAGGCAATGAGTATAAAGACCATCCTGGTAGCCCAACTGCCCCATAAGGTCTCCGGCCATAGAGTGAAAGATAAGAAGCTAGTCCCCCTTGCCCGATGCGGACAAGCGACTTCGTTCCTTCCTTTCCTTCTTAATTCATGGAACTGAAAAGGGCAAGTAGTAAAGCAAGTAGAAAGGCAAGTGCCTTTAAAAGGCAAGTGTCTTTACTGGGGACCAACCGGAATTTGTTATGGATGGAAACTACAGCCTTTAGAGCTAGCACTTATTGCCTAGTACTTATTGCTAACACCTATCCCGAAAGGAGTCCATAGTGAGATTGGAAGGCTAACAAACCTATGGTGCCTGGGCCGAACCTGGTACTAGCCTGGCCCGAGTATCCCATCTGAGTAACCAAGTGGAGTAGCCAAGTATAGTGGCCAAGGAGAGTAGTATCCAAGCCCACCCAATAAATCCATTCAAGTTGTGTATTTAGAGAATGGGTTCTAATTGAAATGGCACATTTTAACTACTAGATGCCAGTTCATATGTTTAAACAAACACTTATATATGCCAGTACCTTATGTATTAAGTCCACGTCCAACCAACAAGCATGAAGCTGCTGCATGGACTGCCCTATAGGTTGAACTGGCTAGAACTACTAGAACGGCAAGAGATTGATTTCACTCTACTTAGTTGAGCAATGACTTTATGGCTCTGCCTGTCTATGATTGATTTTCTATCGGCAATTTCTCTGTTTCCAGCCCCTTATCCCAGCAGCGTTGCACTAATTAGAACTATAGTTTATATGGTGTAAGGTAAAGTTCTCCATGGAGATATCATATTTGAAAACTAGTAGGGGCCAAAGTATAGTAACCAAGAGTCTCTTAGCTCAGAGCTCTGGCATCCTGGCTTATTAGTAGGTCTCCACCAGCATAAACTAGCCCGAACTAAGATGGCACTTACTATGGCTGGGTTCCACCCAATTTATCCATGGCGAGATCTTATATTAACAAGTAGGGACCTTGTAAACGCAGATACGCACTTTTTGAAACCTGCCATTGGATTGAACAAGTTTATAGGCCAGTATAGATAGATATGCAAAATAGAGTATGTTAGACTCTGCTGGCTTTCACAAGGCTAGCACTAAGTATCTATGCTGACATCGTATAGTAACTAGATATGATATGCTGATATCATAGGTTAACACGTCTCGATGCCAAATCTAGGTAGTTCTTCTGGTGAGGAGAGCTATGGAGACCACCCGGTTACAGGGCCGGTTACAGAGCAGAGTGTAGGCCTGGCTGGGTGCGAAGGCAAACCGGAGAGAAACATTCAGAAAAGGTATGGTTTATTCACAAGAATCTCCATTTTATATCTCCAATGTAGGGTTTTTCATTGGACCCATCAAAATAGGTTTTGAATCAGGCAAAATGCGAAATGAGAATGCTTTGTGGTTAATTCTGTTCCAGCTCAACAATGCACGCTAGAGTTCAGAAGTGACTCTTTCTCTTTTTCAATCATATTTGTTCTGCGGACTGGGCCTGGACAATGGCGCCAGGACATACAATTCTTAGGCCAAGCAGATATGCCAATATATCATATGTTAAAGAGATATAGATATCTAGTATCTCTGCTGTTCATGACTAGTAAGAGTCTCCATGGTGACATCGTATGTTAACAAGTAGATATGAAATAGAATATATTAACAGGTGTAGAAGCACACATATAGATGCCAGTTCAAGTGCAAACGTCTCTATGCCGATATTATATATTAACTATGAACTAGTAGATATGCAAGTCTAAGTGGAGCAGATATGCGAAACCTGCCCATAGTAACACATGCATGGGCCAAGTAGATATGTCAATATTGTAGAGTCAAACTAGTATAGTTTTTAGTAGTTCCGGTTAATGCCAATTACCATTTATTTTTTCATGGCCCGGTGGGTGCTCCCTTCCATCTCACGGTCTATAGTTCCCCTTCCTCGTTCGTGACAGTCACGCTATGCTTAGTCTATAACGAACCTACCTTCACACACGTAGGTAAGGCCTGAAGCTAGCTCAGGTTATATATTTATTCTCCCACTTGAACCGTACCGTAACCGGGCGTTAGCCCGGCCTATAAGTAAACCAAGTAACTAGAAGAAGCTAATAGAATCTAACATATATAGAAGTTGCTAATAACAATACTGTGTCTCTAAGAGAGAGGGATGTTATAGTGAGGGCTCTCTGTGTGGGGCAGTAAGGGAAGGGTAAGGGAAAAAGCTCCCCGATAATTGAAGGCATATGGCAGGCAGTGAGTGACGGTTCTAGGTCTAAGGTAAGGGATAATCAACCCATCCTATCCCATCCGGTGCTTCTAAGATAAGGGTTCATACCAGTCCCGATTGACTAAGTGATTCATATAGGTGCCATACCTCCTAAGATTCCTAAAGGCAAGTGTTCTAAAGCATATCCTTTGAGGCTCTGTCTGGGCATCTCCTCGTTCCTAGCAGTCATAAGCTTGTCCACCATCCAACGAGGTTCTCTGATATCTGGTGCTCCTAAAAGAAGGTGTAAGTAACAGTACCGACTCACTACACCAAGTAAGTGCATTCATTCCTCAATAGGTCTAGGTCGAACCTTTATAGTATAGTTATTGCAGGTGGGTACCCAGCCGGTGTGGTACCAAGGCAAGGTCAGGGTATTAGGGTAAAGGGTAAATAAATAGTAGTACCCCCTAATTCCTGGCTTCAGCAAGAGGTTCTAAGATAAGGTTAGGTTGGTTGATCCGGTCCTGATAAAAGGGAAATAGCGGTACCTCCAAAGCGCCTCATGAATCCAAAAAGAAAGAGGCAAGGTACGAGCCGCTCGTCCGAGGTAGGGAGCCACAAACAGGAACTACATGTGACGAACTGTAATATCTGGTCTCCCCCGGTCGATCAATAAATGGGAGGGAGGAACTACACCAGCCTGCCCACCAAGATCTAGGGGCCTAGACCCACCATTCCACCAAGTACACAACTCCCAGAACTACTCCACCAAACTCCAATCTCCACAACTATGATACTCCAGCATACCGGCTAGGTGCTGATATAATAGAACTTACTTACGTTTATATACCGTGTCTTTGATTGCGGGCTTTACGAATCACCGAACGAGATTGATTATGTTTATGTTTACACAATATGCAATATATTGAGTTCCCCATGTTTCCATACGCGAGAAAGGAGAGAGAAGTCCCTATTGAGCCACCATAACCGATATAATATATGTACCCCATCGTTACCATATCCGAGAGAGAGAGAGAGGCTAGCCCCCCGGCCCCAACCCCCTTGCACCTTGGGAATAAATCCCAGGAGAAGGAAACACCTATCCAGGCGAATAAACTATGTGCAGTTCGTTTACGGCTTCAGTTTATGGCTTTTAACGGATTCGTGCAGTGAATGAACGGACGGTTGGTCTCTTTCTTTTAATGGTGGGGTGGGGTCTCTTTGCTGTGAACGAACGGCTTATGTGAACACCTTCTCCGTTTGAATGGATTTTGCTTTTATGTTAATGGCTTTTTATTCGCTGTGACACGGCTTCAGTAAATTGCTTCGAACCGATTCGTGCAGTTAGTGAACGGCAACTATTTGCGGTGAATGACACGGGGGGATAGGTGTCTGCTTTTAATGGCTTCGTGCAGTAAATGGTGGCACTACTACGTGAGTGTCCCATGTTACACCGGAAGAGATGATTAAGCCAAGTTGTTCATATACGTTATATATATTTACTAAAGTTCCCACCAAACTAGATATATGGACATACCCCCGAGAGAAGGCACACATCAACCGGATACCCAAGAGAGGAAAGTACTTACCGCGCGCCAGACAATAGAGGGAAGGATGGGACACTATTACAATCCATACCCGAAGTAGATGTCCCCCAGCAATGGAGAGCTGCTTAGTTCCCATATATTTTCTATTATTACTCCAAAATAAATTGCTATTACACATGCACATGCATATCGCGTAGTTAAAGACAAATTGAAAATAAAGCTAATCTCTGAAGGATACTGAATCTCTTATTGGCTATAATCTTTGGAGAGGAAGGATCAAATAAGCTCTCTCATCGGAAGCTCTGTCTTAAGCCCCTGAACTACTGAATTTACCAGTTTGACAAAGCCAGGTTCAGACTCTATCTCTCATCCGGGCACCGTTGATTAATAAGATTACATCTGTATAGGCAACCTTGTCTCTCGCGAATTTACCGTCGTAGACATGCAACCTTTTCTTCACCACTTGTTTGCCTTTTTATAGGGGTGTTGTTTGAACTCTTAAACTATTACCGCTGCTGATACACCTTTTTTATTTCTTTAATTTAAACCATATCTCAGTGCCTTGTAAACTACTAGCCTTATAGAGAGACTAGCTTAGTCCATCAGGTCGAGACCGTGTTAAGCTTTTTAGACAGATAACTAGCTGTAGATAAAGAACTACCAGACAAGTAAGTTTCTAGATCTGCTGGATCTACTCATGCCACCTTTCCTTCAGTGGCATTCCCAGGATCACTGGTCGAACCGGATTATTATTCCCAGCCCAAGCGGATTTCCGCACAACCAGCCAAGAAAAGAGTAAGTAGAAGGGGGGTCCAGCAGCACTATTAGAATTTTGGCATAATTCCCAGCATTTGAATAAGCAGTTTCCAGAGCAGCAGTACCATTGTAAGCCCTAGCACGAGCATTACGATCAGCAGTTGAACCAGCGTCATTACCAGTATCATCAGTTTACAAAGCATAAATTGAAGGAGTCCCAGGATCATTTGCATAAGCAGTTGAAGAAGCATAATTCCTCCTAACAGTCTTACCAGAAGCACCAATTGAAAGAATCATTCTGGTAACATAATATGATAGCATAAGTAGTTTAAACAGGATTTAAGCAGATCTAATTTTCCGGGGCATCAATTGAACCACCAGCCTCATTAAAAGTAGCAGAATAAGCCTCCCCATATGCACCAGTTTAACCAGTTTAACTAACATCAATTGAAGTATTCCCAGGAGCATCAGTTGAACCGTTGTAACCCGGCGTTATCATTTAAATGGTTATATATTTCTGTAAAATATTCTTCGTTCCTTCTCTCTTGGGTCAGTATCGATCCATTCGTCCAAGGTTGGAGGAGGGTGGAGCTGGATGATGAGTAGTCACTATATCAGAGCCACGAACAAGCCAGCAGAGCCGATCCCACCAAGACCACCAGGAACTACACAAAGCATACCGCCCTATTTTAACCGCC
>Ga0233342_1000125_pt1 | contig 23838 bp, 15 predicted proteins | sample GEONDECOMP273_FD_180706 | JGI IMG/M metagenome (GOLD analysis project Ga0233342, IMG submission 180706) | Leaf litter microbial communities from Shasta-Trinity National Forest, California, United States - GEON-DECOMP-273 | ecosystem: Environmental > Terrestrial > Plant litter > Unclassified...
GTCTAGGCCTGACCCTTCTTAAAGTAAGCCTGTGTAATAAATAAAGAAGCAGTGAGGATCCAGCTAAACCTAAAAGCAATTGATTCAATCCTGCCAATCATATATAAAATCCCTTGCCCTCGGAAGGTTTTAAAGAATATAGTGAAATAAAACTTATTGCCTGCTCCGAACCAGGTGGTCCGGTCCATTGCTCAATCAATATCATCATCTGTTGGGAACGTGGGAACTTTCTATTCCTCGGCCAATGATGGGAGCCTTCTCCTCTTCTTTTCCATTGCTAGGGCCTTTTTTCCTTCCTTTCATTCTCTGGGGCATTCCGTGAAAGGCTGCCTTACTTACGTCCGGGGTGCAAGTATAGAAAAGCAAGTAAAAAAAAATTTTAGATAATACACACAATTATCCACTTCCTGACGGCCTTATAAGAACTGGCAAATTTGCGAGATAAAAGATGGCGTGGGTATATATCCTACAAAAGATCCATACCTTAAAAATATGTCAGTCAGCTCATAGGAGGACTATCCAGGCGGGACTAACAGGACTAAGAAAGCTTGCTCTTTAGGCCTTTTTCCATGGACCAAGGCTAAGGCTAAAAAGCTAGTGTACCAAATTGGGAGTCCATATAGGGCTAGACTTCATCAGCTAGGTCCAGTTCATAGGGCTTACTGGTACAGACGACTAGTAAACTTGTATCTCGAGCTAGTACAGAAGTCTCAGTCAGTAGGCCTAGGGGGTACATAGAGTTTTAATCTTCCTCTCCGAAGCCTCCAAAGAATAGGTAAGGTAACCAACCAAATATATCATAAGTTTTTTTGTTTTTACATACTTGCCTAAGGCGGCTCTAACTGCCCTGCCTCCCCCCCGGTGCAAAGGGGAATATTAAGTACTCAAGGGTAGCCTATGAAGGGCGATACTCTTTTCCTTTGGTTGAGTCATTCACGCTGGCTGGTCAGGTAGTTTCATTCAGGGAGGTGGGTGATTCCTAGTGTAAGGTGCGCCCATTCAACGATGTTACCTACTGCCCACGGGGCGTATTGGGGAATGTAATATACTGGCCAGCAACACCTCTCATATGATTTATCTCTTCTATTGGTTCACTTTGCATACAACCTTATCTGGGCGCTCTGTAAACATATACTGAGCATAAAACTATACCCGGGAAGCAAACATAATGTACCTCTCTCTTTCCTAATTGACTTATCGGGTGGGTGAACCTAAGATCTCCTTGCTGGTGGGAACTTGCTTGGCTCAACAACCTCCTCTACTTTTTACTGAATACCCTCGTTCCCAGAGTCACTTTACTTTGCGCGTATGATCCTAAACGAGTGATACATATATTATATATTATATAAAGCTGAAGTAAATTGCTCTTGGTGCGAAGCGCTATGAGACTAACTAATAGTGTGGATCATTCGACCCCGTATTGTGTGCCCTACCGTCCCAGACCGGGTTCATACCGTTGTAAATCCCCCCCACACCTGGTGCCTTAATAAGATAATTCATAAGGTAAAGAGGGAAGGGTTGTCTCATGCATGCCGTTCTGAGAAGAGGTGCGTTGCATGCGGTTAAGAGTGGTTCCTTGCCCAGTCATTCCGGCCGGTATTGAGTTTCCTGTGTAGGTATCCGGTTCAGGGAGTGGAGTGGATTGAAGAGGTGTTGTTAGGTGTGTGCCCCCTTCAGAAGCGAGTGATAAGTCCACATCACTAGCCGAGAGGAGAAGGAACTCCCACATAAAAGTATATTCAATATAGAAAGGACTTCCCCGTCACAGGATACCCGTTCAACAGACGCCATTCAACCATACCCGAGAGATTCTGTGAGTGAGTTCCCCCGTGCCCCTCACGAAACTTACCGCTTAGGAACTACCTCGACTGGATGGGATGGAAGGAGGAGTGAATTACGAAGCTTACGTTTATTCATCAGTTGAGCATCATACGCCATACTCATAGAGCACCTCAAGGCTGCCATACATAGCCGCCAGTCATAGACAGAAGGTCATTGCCTGTCCATACATAGACCTCGATCTCTACCCTCAACTTCTACTAAAACCATAGCCCTCAAACAATCTTTATGAAACCTCAGCCCTCGAACTATATATATATCTTACTCTTTATCTACCTTGACCCTTGACCCTCTACGACGGATAAAACCAGAGCCCTTCGATGCCTTCTCTGTTTGTGAACCAATTAGGAAGACGTATTCTTGTCTGGGGGAGATTTTTTCTTTTTTGGATCTGATACTTGCTCACCAAGACACAATAACGCATAATAAACTGGATACGATGGAAGGCTTACGGAACCCTTGAGGGGGTCCTTGCAGCCCGGCCATCCCGCCCCTTGCAGAGTTACACAGTTAACTCGTCATTACACACCTTGGGACCCCAACTCCAAGCGAACACTAACCAGGCTTTAGAAAGACATAACTAAAAAAGCTAAGATAACCCATGTGGCTAGAGCATTTGGCTAGAACGCGTGGCTAGACCAACCCGACGATTACGCCTTCGCTTGATAAACAAACCAATTATGCTTTGCTCAACAAGAGCAACGAACCATATACCTAGGATATTATCAATTGTGATACCAGATCTATCTCTCTTCTTGCAAACTGGAGACAATTCACTTTTTTACTTGCTTGCGTGGGCCAACGGATGGACCCAGGAGTTATCGCTAGAAGCTCATTTCCACTCCTATTCTAAATGCTGAGAGCCACTAGTTGGTTGATGCCAAGAGTCTTTGCCAGTCATAGCTGGGCTACTCGGTTGGAGACAGTCATACATAAATATGACCTCTTCTTCGACCTCGAACCTATACCTCCGCTACAGAACCTCGGTAATGGTCTTAACTAAAAGAGAGGGAAGTAATTACAATGTGTTACATACGTAAATTCACAAGAGGGAGGATCATATGGGCATTTCGTATAAAAATACGGTAACTACGTATAATATAAAAAGAAAAAAAGTTGAAACGCCTAAAGAGAACCTTCATTTATTTTAGGGATACGCTTATCTACCATCTGAAGCAACATATATCTACCAGGGCTAAAAGAATAGCCACTAGTAAATGCCAGGAGTCGATCCACTCAATGCCTGTACTAAATACAGTAAAGAAGCGTGATGTGAAGTTAAGTTCAATCAATACAGATGTTATGTGAAGTGTGAAGGATATTTTAAGTGAAAAGTGAATATAGATCTTCTATACCGATCTCTAGCTCTTTACTCAACTAGATCAATATACATCTATTATAATACTCTTTACATCTCTAAATATCTATACAGATCTATACAAGAATCTCTATATTGATACAAGATAGTATCAATATATACAAGAGTGGAAGCAGAACTGATGTGTGTTAGATAGAAGCTGAGCGAACCAGATAAGAGATTGAAAGGAGAAGTGCTGAAGCTTAAGCTGAAGCGGATGTGAATGAAGTGCATGAAAGAGCGGAAGCGGGTTCGCTGCGCGAGGAAGAAACAAAAAGTGGAAGATCCAGCTAAGAATTAAGAAATTAACACTTTTAAGCTGAGCTAACAGCCAATATAAAATATATTATGGCAATGAAACTGCCAAGTTTCAATTTATTTGTTGAAGTCAAGTTGTTAAACTGCAGATATCGGAAATGAATTATATTCTATATAAATGAAATACAGACACAATTCAATTCTATCAAATAAATGAAATACAGATGTTTTGTATGAGCGCGCTACATTTCAAACTTTCCTCTCCTCTGTTCGCTGTATAAATCCTAGCTCTAATCTCTGTGCTTAGCCCGAGCTGTCGTGCTCAAATGAATGGACTCTCTTTAGTGCGCGCCATGACTAAAGACTCTTTCTCTTAACCCAACCCTCTTTCAACCTCCCTTTATCTCTATCCTATTTAGCTTCAGCTAAGCCTGCCTCTTGATACTCTTTAGCTTTAGCTCAGCTTGAGTATAGTTCTAGTTCTCTCTCTCTTGTGTTCATTCTTAAAAAGCTTACAAATAAAGTCAGATTTAACCGCATTGTTGTCTGTCTCCACCATTCTTTTAAAATAGATTTAGTTCAATATAAATGATGATATTGATAACTATAGTTGAGTTGTTCTATAGAGAGAAGAAATCTATATCTCTTGAGGTTGGTTGGACGGATAGTTAGCAAATGATAAATTTGATCGGTAGGTATGGATTAGGTTATGTTTTAGAAATAAAGGCAACGTTGAATCCAATGAATGGCTTGGGATGATCATCTTAGATTATACAGTCGGACGGACAGATTATTGGGTAAAAAGAGTCGGGTCAAGGCGGAGGTCTTAATAAGGCAAGGTAAACGTGGTGGATGGATACCAAATTAGCCAATAGACATACAGCAGTCGAGGAGCCTAGTAAGAAATAAATGAAGCCCTGGAGCCGTGGGCCTCACAGCATAAAGATTGAATTATTTGTGGTGAAGCAGTTGACTACCCTTTCTCTTACGCATATATGATTACTTTATTTATGACAGCAGCAGCTGACCACCTGCGTACGTCTTAACAAATTTGACTGGCTTGGCTCGATTACCTCTTTTTGCATTCACGGGCGTTTTTTTCCACTTGCTTTAGGGAATGCTTTGTAGGCACTTATATCTTTGCTATTACAAATAGGTTTCGGAACCCATTATCATACCCCTAATTTCATTCTCTAAAGTTTTCTTAATAGAATGCTGTTTACGCCTTTTAGAACATTATTTTGAACCTATCTATGTTTTTACTCAATTTTGAAGTTATTTTCTTTTTTTATTTGTGCCAAATGCAATTTAACGTAATAACACAGATTCTTATAAGTGGTATCACGGAACCATATTAAGTAAGTGTGTTGCCGGCAAATCGGGTGGGTAAGCGCATGAAGTGGGCATATATAAGAATACGTAAGCAGCGCTTGACCAAAGGAGTGGGGGGGTATTATTTGGTTGGATCCGTTTTTTCATTCTTTATCTCTTGGCTCTTTGCATCCCACGCGCGTGCTCTTTAGCCACTGTATTTTCTATGCTATTCTTTCTGTATATAGAATGTAAATTATATTCAGTGTGTTTATATAAGTCACTATGACTCCAGCTGAGCCCGGGAACAAAGAAGATTTATACAAGCCAACAAGTTGCCCAACTAAGTATCCAAGCCAAACCGAGGAGCCGAGCCCAGCTATGACTGGTTATTAGAAACTATTGTATGATCCTTTGGGACCTACTGTTGACCTCCTGGCTATTAGCTGTTGACCTTATGGCGATGTGACTAGCAATATTGGCTGACTGGCCTACTATGACCGGTTGGCACAATGATTGGCTATCGGCTACGGACGACCCTACGGCTATGTCTGTCAGTATGACTTAGCTTTATGTGGAATAGCTGTAAAAAGCCTCATGTTGCATATGCATAAGTGATGCCTTGTGTTTCCGGTGGTAGTAGTAATAAGAGAGGTGTAGGCTTCTTAGGTAATAGCAAAGTGAAAAGTGCCCACCGATCCAAGTGTGTAAGTAAGATAGTCTAAGTAAAGATCTAATAATAGAAGGTCAAAGCAGTGCCTCCTAAGGGCTTCATTAAGTAAGTGGTATAGGCCTGCCTTATTAGAAGGAATTAAGGTGGATGAACTGCTCAGTCTGCTGGACCTATATAACTGCTACTGGTGGTGGATAAGCTGCTGGGTAATAGGCTGGGCTTCCGGGCTGCTGCTCGCTGGCTCTGGAATCATTCTTGTTTCAGTTCATTCTGCTAAGTCAGTATCAAGCGCATGGACACAAAGCTAGTCTCTTATTGTCTGGAACCTAAGACAATGGACTCTATTAGTTAGTTATTGGTGCATGTGTACTTAATTACTGGCATAGATAAGTTGAACTTATCCTAATTTGTCACTTTAATATGCAATAAGGGCGAAAACAAACTAAAAGAGGTCTGGCAATTCAGGCTTATTGCCATGGACTACTGCTGAATGAATAAAAGAGAACTTACAGTCTAGTTCGGCCCACTCTGAAGCTAGTCCAGCAGTCCGATAGGCAAAGACTAACTGCTTTTACAAAGGCTAAAAACTAGGGAGGGACTATCTAAACTAGAGACTACAGAGATTACACCATTGGGCGTAAAGCTAGGGCTTGTATATCAAGGCTAGTACGGGGCTGAAGACTGACTAAGGGGCGTGGGACAAAGACTAGCGGAAGTACATCCCTTGTTTATTCTTATTATTATTTATTAACATGACCATTTCATGATCTTTACCTAGTGGTTGGTTGCATAAACCTTATGAGGTGGTGGTTCACAACCAATAGGATGATTGGTTGGACAGACCACCATGATAGGGCACCCAACCTGCCAACAACCCTGATGGATGGTTCGAAATCAAACCTCCTTCCTTACTTCCAGCTGTAGGGTTGAAAACCCATAATGTGAGTTCCATTGATGAGGTTCTACAACCGCCAATATAGGCAGCACTCTGAGGGACCACATAATAGGGGAAGCTAGGGGCAAGCACCGCTTTACCCACCCTATATACGGAAATGGTTCATAACAATTCTTTTTATTAAGGGCAGCAGGATCAGCAGCAGTAGGGGCTGGTAGGAAGCGTGGGGTATGAGTAGGGAGTATGGGGAGTCCTTGCCTAAAGCAGCCATATCCCTAGACCTTTCAATTTATCCTGTTTGCACCACTATACCTTTTCACTTTCTCTCCACTGATACGGAACAAGGGCCCTCGAAACTCGAACCTCAACCTCTAACTCCACAAACTCTACCTCGACCCTCTAACTCTAGGGAACCATAGACCTCTCCCTCGCCCCCTGGCGGCACTTCATGCTGATCTATATCTTGCGGCCATAAAACGATGCCTCACTAGACAGAGAGTTCTTTTTATTTACGACCTACAGATGTGGGGTGGGTGGTGGCGCGTCCAAAGGACGAACGACTGCCTACAGTGCCCTAATGAATGGCGACCTTCCCTTCCTTCTACCACTTTAGATTTTTATTCTACTTCTATATCTGTTCCGTAATTAGGCAAAATATACAATACAATAATACCATTGCCAATGAAAATTTATTCTCCTCTTCAACTTCTTCTACAACTTATTCGGTGGTTTCAATTTGCTGTGTGCCTTCATTAAAGATATGATCAATTACGTTTATAAACTCTGGACATGTTTTCTCCGAATGATCTGTTTGATGGACGCAGCAGAAATGATCCACGGCTATTTCTTATAATCTACTGCATTGTTTACCGTGGATGTCTTCGGGGGCTTGGTGACCATTCCACTATTGCCTTATTTATGTTAGGTTGACTGATCGGTTGTTGAATCGTCGGAATTGCCGGATTTATTCTTTAAGCCAGGATGGAGATCCTGGTAACTTCAGTAGAGATTGACTGCCTCTGATTCTATCTCTACAGCTAAGCACTGAAGCAGCTGAGATTGTTTAACTGCCCTTTTATTTAGTTAATACAGCCAAACAATCTTAGGGCTTGCCTTGCTTGGGCAGAATGCTATTTACCTTTAAGATCAATCCCTCAACCTAGGAGAGGAGATCGAGCGCTATCCAAACTTATTTATTCAACCAGGAAGACGACGCTAGGCATACTATTTAACCCCTACATTACCCTGTTTCCAAACTCTTTACCCATCACCTAGCCTAGACCTGACCTATCTCACTTGAATGCTTAGGAAGTACGGGGCATTTCTAAGACCTTTACTTATGAGCATATGGTTAGAGACTTTAACTTATGTCGAAAGCCTAGAAGATAATAATATTATGCTGCCCAACCACGCTTACTTATGTCAGGATGCATTAGATGCTATGGCCTTTACCCCCTTTACTATCCCACATGTTTAACCTTCACCTTACCCTTACTTACCTTATCATCCTAGGAGCCTAGGAAATGGAGTGCTGCCCAACCCATTCATGAATAAGCCAGCGAATAATTGAAATAGGGCATGCATGCTACGATATATCCCCCGATTCGGGGGAGCCAGGTGGAAAGGAGACTGATGGAAGACACAGATACACCCGATTATAAATTAAGAACTGCCCAATAGGATAGGATAGCTGCTGATTCTTAGACCCTATTTATTATATCTCGACCTTCTCGAACTTTCCACCTCACGAAACATCCCCACCACCTACTTACCCACTATACCTACCTTTCGACCCGCCTTATATACCTTGCGAACTTACGACCACCAAGACCTAGGACCTGCCTTAAATCTATTCATTCAGGAAGCACATAAGTAATTCTGCGCGCCGTTGGTTTCTTCTTGGACCAGCCGCCAGCAGTAATGATATAATCAGCAAGTCATAATTAAGTAAGAAAAGCAAACAGCAAGCATCCCCAGCTTCATTAGAACCATATGAGCCAGGCTCAGAAGCAAAAGCAGCAGAATGACCAGGAGGCCCAGCCTCATTACCAGGATCAGTCCCAACAGTTGAATCAACAGAACCTGTGGAGGCATAATTATCATCATCAGCAGTTTAAACAGGATTCTTACAGCCCAGTTTAGCCAGCTTTCTCATTCCCAGTAGCAGCAGTACAAGCATAAATCCCAGCAAGCATAGTAACACCAGCACAGCAGATCCCCATAAGCATCAGTAGAACCGGCATCAGAATTTCCAATACCAACAACACAAGGAGGCCCGGGACAAGCAGTTTAAAGAGCAGCATTACCAGTATAAATAAAAGCACTAGTATCATAATTTATAGCAGGATCCATTGAACCAACATCAATTGGAGGATTTCCAGGAAGTTCCATCATAAGTTGAAACGACCCGTAGGGGGCTCACCTGAGGTACGAGGGTGAGGGGATTTACAGCCTCAGTTCCCGTAGCAGTTCCATTAGCATTCCCGGAAAAGCTGAATAAGTTCCAATAGCATTATTTGAACTAGGATCGTAACCATATAGTAGAGTAGCACCAACAGCACCAGTTGTTGAACCAGCCTCAGTTCTAGGATCATTTGAATGAGCAGCCGTATCAGTGTTACCAGCATTACCGGGATTCCCAGCAGAACCAATTGAAGGAGCTTTATTCCCAGCCCAAGCAGCAAACAAAAGCAGCGTTTGAACCAACAGAATTCCCAGCATAAGTTGGAAGGGGCAGCACATCCCCATGAGCAGTTACAATAGCATTTCCAGGATCATTTAAAGAAGCAGTAGTCACGGGATTTCCGGCATCACCAGTTTTCGAGGCATTTACAGTATTATTTCCAGCAGCGGAATTCCATACCATCTAAGTCCCGGCGTCATTATTCCCGTTGAACCACGACAAAGCTCGGATTCAATGTATTATGCTAATTATATTATAGTAAGGCTACTATGACTACTGAGGCTTAGTTGTAAAACTCTTATATATTATTATTAGTCCCATTAAAAAAAGGAGATAACATAACAAATTGGACCGACAGCAAAGCCGAAACCTAAGAGGCAAAGCAGAACAACCAGTGGACCCATCAACACCAGTTGAACCAAGATCATTGCCATAAGCAATTGAAGGAGCAGCCGTATAAGCGCATCCCTGCAGCTTTATAAACACCAGTTTAACTGGCTTTTTAATTCCCAAGAGCATTTCTAGCAGTAGTTGAAGGGAGTTGTATCAGAGTCATTTGAATCAATTGTTAGAATGACGCGCATAATATATATTAAGAATACACTTACTACAAAAAGGGGTAACCGGACCTAGTCACTACGGTCTTATAAACCACTAATGGACTAGGATTTTATTGGAAGACTAAGGGTAATTATTTGGTGGGCTTATTCATTCAAACAACGACAGAAGAAAACTACTCGTCACAACATAAGGAGTTCCACCAGATAGCACCCCTAGTACTATGAATTATTTCCAGAAGCAAAAGGCTGACTAGCAAAAAGAAGTTGAACCATAAGATTCACATTTATATAATTCCTCCTGGCATTATGACTAGAAGTTCCAATAGAATTCCCATAAGCATTAGTTGAACCAACAGCAAAGGAGAGGAAGGGCCACCTATTATGGTGGTTTTTCATATATTATATAGACTGGCTTATTCCAGAACGACCCAGTCTCATTTGTATTATTACGTATGAGCGTTAGAACGGCCTAAAAGGCCAGACAGAAGGTAGCTTCCGAACCAATGGAACCAGTATAGTTAGAGCAAATTCCCAGCGCCTAAGTTACCAGAACAAGATCACCATTTGAACAAACATCAAGGGATAGAATAAGGCAGCATAAGCACAAGTCCCAGTATTATTGCCATATCTTTATTTGGTGGTGGACCGGGCATCATCATATTGAAAGAAAAATAACCAATAGCAGTCGAAGCAGCATAATGACCACCAGTAGTAAAACAGCATTACGATCATTTCAACAGCAAAAGGAAGCCCAGAAAAGTAGTAAGTGGTCTCGGCAGCATTTGAAACGGAATTATAAGCAGAACCAGTAGAACCAACATAATCAATAGAATATGGAGCCCCATCAACACCAGTAGAAGGGAGCTATATTCCCAGCACCAATTGAATTAACATCAATTGAAGAAGAAGCTTAATAAGCAGAACCAGAAGCAGTTAGAGCTTCACTACGACCAGCATTTAAAGCAGCACCAGTAAGAGCATTTCCAAGAGCAGCATTCCCAGCTTCCTTAATTCCCAGAGCAGCAATCCCAGGGTCATTCCCAGAAGCGGTTGAAGCATAACTAGTTTAATCAACATTATATCATAATTCTTACCAGGATCATTTCTAGCAACAACACCAATCTAACCAGCATTCCCGGTTCAAGCATCACAACCAGGAGCACATGGATTTCCAGGGCAAGCAGTACCAAGAGCAGCAGTTGAAGCATCGGAACGACTAGTAAAAGCGGCATAACCAGGAGCATCACGATCAGCAGTTCCAAGAGCATTTCCAGCAGCAGCGTTCCTAGCAGCACCAATTTAATCAGCATGACCAGCAGTTGAACCAGTCAATTAAGTAGTATATATAGCTTATTCACCACGATCTCCACCATCAGCATATGAGCAAGCTTACCCAGCATTACCTCGCTTCCCCCTTTAACTAGTAAAATTCCCAGCAGCCTTCCCACTCAAACCTCAGCGTAATTACATATATATAAAGAATGACCAGCATAACCAGTTTCAGGAGCATAATTCCTAGCATAAGCAGCCAAATTCCTAGTATAATTCCCAGCATAACCAGTATCACCGGCATTATCATAAAAATTCCCATCATCATTATCCCCAGGAGCATAAGGATGACCAGCACCAGCATGACGATCAGCAGCACCAGTTTCATAATCATCCCCAGCATAATCAGTTGAACCCGCATAATTACCATCTGCATTAGAACAAGAATAACTGGGCCAAAGCAGAATAATTCCCAGCATGACCAGGATCATTCTTCCCAGCAGTCCCATCAACACCAATTGAACCAGCATTTAAATGAGCAGTTTAACCAATTTAAATGAGCAGTTTAACCAGTTTAATTCCCAGCATTCTAACGAGTAGCACAAGCACTAGCAGCCCAATCAGCACCAGTTTCATCAACATGATTCCCAGCCTAATTTGCCGTAGCATTCCCAGGAGCAGTTCCATCAGTTCCAAGAGCAGTTGAAGATGAGAACTATATTAATAAATAAATTATTGACCTTCAGTCCAAACAACCTACCCACCTGAATCACTAGACCTGGTATCCCTCTCCTTATACCACTCGCTTCATGAAGGCTTAGTGGCTGGCTATTGCATTATACCTTATTGGGACGGCATGATACAACCCTTCCCTTTACTTAAGTGTTTCCAAACACCCTCTTTACCCACCTGAATACCTAAACTGGGTACTGCTTTCTTACTCACTTCATTGTAGAATAAGATCTGGCCCAGACCCCGTGCACAATGTATGCCTTAGAAGTTCTCCAAAGCTATCCTACGCAAAGGAGAGTATTGCTGTTGGCTATCGGAGCTTTCAATCCTATTGAGTCTCAGTTAATAATGCTTGACCCTGACAATGCAAAAATCCCTGGCTTCCACATTACACCGCTTTCCAGATACAAGTTTCGTCTCACAAAAAAACATCTTCTGGAGTGAATGCTTGTACCTTTACTCTTGGTGCCTTATAACCACCATTTCACTTTACATCCCTTTCAGGTTTATACCCCGAAGCTGCTGGGGCAGAGCCTATTGCGGAGTTCCCAGTCCCGATGATAGAGAGCCAGAAGCAATTGATGGGAATAAGGTGAAGGGGATGAATAGTTCCCATCTCGAGACCCGGTAGCCGCGGTTTCAGTTCCACCAGAAGGCCAGTTTCAATTGCCCGAGTCTATTACGCAACGCATACAAGTCAGCACCTCGTACACATAAGGATACCGTGCCAGGCGCCCTCCTTTCCAATCACTAATAGAAAAGAAATACCAATAAAATAAAAGCCCTATATAAGTAAAGCTTAGTCTATTCTTTTTCCGGCCCCGGGGGAGTTTACTCGAACCTTTCCCCAGTCTCCCGCACCGCTCAAGTAAGTGTGCTACTCCGTATGAGGACCTCCTTCCCTTCTGCCCACTCTCCGTTCACACGGTTCTCAAAGCAGAGAGAGGAACTAGGAACTCCGTCGGGGGCTATAACTATTCACTAACTTTCATAGAGATAGAAACTGGACCCGACCCACCGGACCAGGAGGTTCCACAGGAAGGGACCTTCTCACGACAGGGGGAAATATTCAATGGGCCTACTCAATGGCCTACTACAAGGGACTATTCAATGGAATACTCAATGGGAGGGTCTAATCAATGGGAATAAGAGAGTGGAAATACTAAATGGGCACTATAATCGCTACGCTAATACAATGGCCTACTCGACTTGAATACTATATTCAACTTGTGGGGGAAGCTAATCCGATGATCCAACGGGAATAATCCATGGTGATGGCAATAATCCTACAGTGATCCAATGGGAATAAGCCCATGGGATGGAATCAATTGGAATAATCATACAGAGGGGGTTACTCCTACAGAGCTTCGTTTCACAATTTTAGCTAGCTTCTAACATTTCAATTCAACCAATCAATGAGTAGTCCAAATGATTGATAAGGTGTATTAGACAGAAGGAACAAATAGTGATAGACAAAGCCAAAGAATAGAGTGTTTTATATCTAGCGCGATATCAAACAGATGCTTCTTTCCATTTCGTAGATCTATGAAGCTTAGAAGTAATGAGTGAAAGGATAATCCTCAGCTTGCTCAATGATTGATAGCAGCTGCGGCTTTAGTGACTTAAAAGTGTGTTTATGCCTCCTGAACTGCGACGCTAAAACTATGTTTTCGTATCTGGAGAAGATTACTTAAAGAAAGCTTACGATCTCGGGTCCTGAAAGGATTGACTCAAAAGAAAGGATCACTGACCATGGACCGAAGGTAGTTGTTTTGATTGATGGGTGGACCTTCAAGCAAAGGTTGATATGGACCATCCGATCGAGGGATGGATCTGGAAGGATCGACCATCAAGGTGGACATCGTGAAGAAGCCTTTTCCCTTTTTGCCATGTAGGGGCAACATTATCCAATAATTTGGTATATATGGGGGAAGGACTTACCCATACGTTGCTTCGGTTATATTAATGTTCCCAAGCTTAGCTCTGACAAGATCAGCAAAACCCCTAGTCCAGCTATGAGCTTGTCCTTCTTCCAGATGGCTGAGTTGAAGTCATCTAGGAAATCAATCCTGGATAGTAAGTTATGCTTGTCCCATTCATAGTCTCGCAAAGTATAAATCCGAAGGTTGAGGAGAGCTTCTCGATGTTGCTATTTGGTATTTAAAGGGGTCTAAATAAATGCTTATAGATTGTTTTCACTATTCTTTCTTTTCAATTCGAGCTTTATTTCTTGCCTTAGGCTTACCTCTTTGAAAGTTTCAGAGAGTAAGAGTCAGCGCTTACTGGACCCCTATGGGGACAACCACTAGCTTTAGTCACTAGCTTTAGTCTTAAGCGAGTTAAAGCAGTCTTAGCGCCTATTGGACCTGGACACCTAGTTCCCTATTATTTCAGCTTGAATAGTGAACCCGGCCCACTCTTATCCTCTTCTACTATTGGCTTAACCCCCCCTTACCCAATAGCTCAGTATTTTTTGTCTATAGCTCTTTAATATTGGATACTCTGATCTCTATTTGTGCGAGTTCTCCTACATGAACCTGGCCCAATGAAGGAAGGTGGAAAATTGACTAAGCGAAGTGGGTGTCTCCAGATTATGGATAGTTAGATAGTGAACCCGGCCTAAGCCTGGTCAATTTATCCTTATTAGATTGAATAAAATGTAGTTGCTAAAAGAGGGTACCCCTAATAACTTATTCAACTTCTCCGACTCAGCTCCGACAGCTCCGAAATGGATAACCAGTAACTGCCCCTACTGTGGAAAAGGGCTTCGGACTTTTGAGCTGATTTCTACTCTAGAACTGGCCTTTCTTTCTCTCTCCTCGGAGTTTTTAACCTAATCAAGCGCCTACAGGGAGGGCGAGGAAGTTGGATTGCCTGGGCTAGTCAACCAGCAAGGCGAGTAAGTCTTTGTTCACTAAAATGGAACCACCATTTTAAGGCGTTTGAAAGCCACAAAAACCCAAGGAAACCATCTGTGTTGATCCGGCTTTCGTCATTTTGTTATAGGAGACCTAAGGAAAGAAAGACGTTCGTTGTAGAGTAGGGCAGCAGGAGGAGACTCACCTGTGCTTCTTTCACCTGGGAATATAGGATAGGTAACATTCATAGAATTGAGAAATCAATAGAAACAATTTACCTTATAATGTGTTGGTCCCCTCATCTCTAAAATTCACCCAAGCTAAAGGGTAAGTATGCGCCCTGCGGTGGTCTGGCCTATTATAACTAGGAGCGCTACTTATTCCCCTGACTAGGGTTTATAACCCCCTACATTGTAGCAAGGAAGCTCTGCCCATCTGAGCTTATAGGATCCCAGGGCTTCTTTATTGAGTGGACACCTGGCCGAATGCTTATGTATCCAGGGCAATAAGGGTCAACCTAGCTATAGTTTTGAAAGTTATGAAAGATGCCCAGGAAACACAGTCATGATAAGATTCAAGGGGTGGTCACCCTGACCATTTTTTGTCCTGCGGAGCTATTACTTATTTCATTAGGGGGGGCTTGGCCTTGAAAAGCAAAAAACAAATCAGATAGATGCCAAGAGATCAATCGGGAAAATATGGTTCCATTGCCTCCCGCCCTACTATTTTCACTTGAACCCAAGGAAGGTAAAATGACCTTCCTTGGTGGGTTTACCAGGATATTTATTTCAATTAATTATAGGTTATGGGCCCTTAAAGGGGCTTCCTTCCTTAGGTTCTGCCCGCCAGAGGGGAGGCCTTATATCTTATCTTAGTCATGTAAGCGTTATACATTTTATTATCCCTCTTTAACTTGAGAGGTGGTAACTCCTTCTTGAATAAGAATATCCCTTTTGCTTTAACGAAGTGAATCATATATAATGATTTTTCTCTCTTCTCTATCCGGATACATTGGAACGTGCAAGCCCTTTCATCCTAGCTATGCTATCTATCTTGAGCTTGGAGGGTTTTTGAGCCCATCAACTAACTTTAGGAGAGATTTTTTTTTCCCATAAATCTATAATAATGCTTATAATGTTCATAAAACCCACAAAGGGCGCAATGAGTGTTGTTTTCCTGCTTATATTGGTTGTTGTTGCCCACAACATTGTTTGGTTAACTAGGTTGGTTGCGCCCTTGTCCCTGAGTCTGGTTCTGGTCATTGGAATTGTTTTTACCATTACTCTTACCCTTCTTCTGCTTCCCTTTGTTCGGTTGTTGTTGAGGGAGTTGGAAGCCTGGTTTTGTAAAATGAAAGCCTGGCTGGCTCTGCTGTTGGGGCAACCTTGAGCAATCCATATATAAATCCCCACAAGGTTGAACCAGATTGATGCTGGCATGGGGATGTGTCCTACTTAGGCATTGTGTCCTTATTTTTACTTCTTCCTCTGGGTATTCTTCATTGGAATTTGGTCTCTCTTTTCTGCTTCTGTTAGTGCATAGACGGAGTTTGGCGGGCTGTATACTCCTATAACAAGAGGAGAAGCTGGGCAGCCTTTATTCTGTTTCAAGGCCAAAGCTTCATTGAACCCAAAGCGAATAGTTTTATAAGCTAGCTATATCTCTGATTACCAATAAGTCTGGGACATCTTTGGGTAGGGTGTGAAGTGCCTTTGTAGCGTCATATATTTTTGATATAATTTTTCTATTTATTGATATACCAATAAATGTAGGTATGAGGGGCACACATATCTCTTTTTGGACACACCTCGTCCCGTGCTGGGGAGCATTATTTTTTCATTTAAAATAGCATTATTCTTTGGAAAAGCCCCAAATCGGATCGTTATGACCCAGATCTCACACTTCCTTCTGCTCCAACGAAGTTATCTAAGGTCGGGTGAACAGAGATAGGATAACTTGTGGATACCTCACCCCCATGTTGACAATGAACGAGACACAACGTTCACCTCCAGTTCTTACACCCAGTTGTTTCCAATAGCACTCAATTCCGCCAATAGCCCTGTTACCAGCTGCCCGTTATATAATCAAACAGTTACCAAATCAACTCTGTTACCTACTCAAGGAATTGAAGAGCATAAATTGGACCGTATCAAGTTGGAAGGAAGGACCCATCCCTTGCGTATGATCCCCAAAGGGTGAATCTTCAATAAAAAGCTGTAGTAATTCGCTCTTGGGCTTGATCACTATCGCTTGTAGTTGAAGGATAGAGAAACCCTGCCCCCAGGCCTTTCCGGTACGGAACCTAGTTATGACGCCCCGCACCCGCTACCTTCGACTTCTACTTTATACAGAAGGAGCATCCAATGGTTTCCGGTCGGCGAAGAGACAATAAAAACTGATGGGTGCAATATTGGAAGTGGATTTACCCCCAGTGGAACCGGAAGGTAAAACCAAATATGGATTGAAAAGGGTCTTGGTAATTTGCCGCCCCCCCCCTACTCATACCAGAAAAAGATAGGTCTTTTTCTTACTTGCGCTTGAGCATTTTATCTTTGCTTGCCTAAGCCCCTTACTCAATAAGTAACTTAGTGCCCAACAAGGCCTTAACTGAGTAATAATGCACCGGTATCTCTCGCCACCTTCTCTTTATGTCTGGTACCTCCCCCTAACTCCCCTCTCTTCTTTATTCTTATTGGGCAACCCACCTGTGTATGATGGAATATCGGATGTGAACGTTTTATTGAGCACTATGGAGCAGACAGTCACGGAGGAACAAAGAGTCCCTGCTTTATACATGGTAAGATAAGAAGTAGTTACCCCCTCAGCTGTGGGTTCATTGATTTTTAATTCGTTGGGACCGGTTCTTAAAGCTTGATACGTGCATGAATAGACTCGGAGGCAGACAAGGAGCTGGAAGGTTTTGCAAAGCCAGTTCTGTGAGGGCTTTTCATTTGTCAGTAAGTCTACTTATGTTACCCATGTGTTTAAACTTATCAAAAAGTAGACGGAGGACCAGAATATCCAGATGAGGCAGAAAAACTACGCCATCTGACCCCCCCTCTATAGGCGCTCGCGTAGGGGCCGAAAATGAAATAGAGGGTACAAATAAGATTAAAGTAAGGAAGACCAGGGTCAGGAGACATTTTCCAGTTGAAAGGTTGAAACATAGCAAAGCGAAGCATACATAGTTGGTGAGATATTCCACTCACTATACCCTATTTATTATAACCTATGCGGTTGTGCAACCTCAGCAGCAAAAGCACAATGAAGTAATTGGATACCACCTGGCAATCATAGGGGCGAGATTCTGAGCCGCTCAACCGGAGGACGAACCCCCTTTATTCTGTTTATATATGTTATTAGGCAGGATGCCACCAATTGCTTTCGCCACTTGTGGATGGGAGAGTGGAGGAACCCGGGAGAGCGCCAAAAGGTCATTTACACGGATACCCCAGTTGTCATTGCTTAGAGCAACCCCTATACCGCTACAGAATCTTGGGAAATGTTTTTACCTCGAGTGGATGGGAGGAATGCGCTGATGCGTTACATACGTTGATTGAGCGTTTGAGGAACAGAGTGAGTTCTATTGATGTTGAGGAGCTGGAGGATTTTGATTATGCCGACTGATCAATCCTAAAGTGAAAACCTGGTCTTTCGTACGTATCAACTAAATCCACTGCTGCTGGAAAAGCTACAGCTTTTACCTTGATAGTGGGTGCCACTGGATATATTACTAGGTATGCTGCTTGCTTTGCTTTTGCTACCCCTCCCTGTCAATTCAAAATATGGATTCTACGTCCACAAAGCTTTCTCAAATTCCCGCTCCAAATAAGCTAGTGAAAAGCATTCTATCTAATGGAGATGCCCGCTTTGCTTACTCAATTTACCAGCTCCATAGGGTGACTACCTACAATCTTATCAATTTCTAACTGTAGGTGTTTGGAAGGCCATCTATTGACTCAGTGGAACCCTACGAACAACTGCCCTTCCCAGTTCATAGCTAAAGCAATAAACTGGACTCTCCCCTTAAGCAAAGGGGGAGATGGAAACCCATTAAATGAATCAATAATGAAAGCGCGAGTTGGTCGCCGTGGGGAATGCCCCTAGCTATGTAGGAGACGAAAGAGACGGCAAACTCCAAGCAGTTGAGTCAATTCCAGGATCGATTCGATATTAAGAGAAGCCCTTTTATCTATCCCAAATACTCCTACCCGAGATCCGGTTCGAGCCCGGCTTCGCAGTCCAGTAAGCGCTTTCAGCGTTGTTCAGCCCGAAAAGGCTAATGGGACGAATTCACATTCTGTACTAGTTGCTAGTTCCGCTGATTCGCTCCCACATGGCCAAAGTCTCTCCGCAACAATGGGTGGAATAATCAGGTTGGAACGATGAAATCAATCTATAAGCTTGCTCCCAATAAATAGGAATAAAGCCTGGGGATTCTTGCTCCTGCTTCCCCCGTAATTGAGTTATCAATGGGGAATTTTCAGTTTTCTATAATAGACATATTAACAACTTATGGGTGGGAATAATAAGAAGGGAGATCCAGGTCATTGTCAAGAACATTCTCTATTGAAGGTAATGAACCTTAAAATCGAAGCGAAAAAAACCAATCTCGCTCATTCCCTCATATTTTTCCGAAAAAGTGAATATACCTCGTAACATAAAAAGCCTCCAAAAGAACTAACATCAATTCATCGGGATGAACCACCACCTCATTCCTGGGCACGTGGCATAAAAAAATATAGAAGCCAATTTAAAGAAGGCATCCATCATCGGTTCACAAACTAAGAATCCACCCTTAACTGCCTGCACAAAGCCATTCAAAGAAGCAATGTAGAAGCCCGTTCACAACATAGAATCAATAAGGCAAAGACTATGCAAGCTTGGCATAAAAGCTTTGGAAATAGAAGTTATCAAAGATAGAAATGCTCTGAAAGTATATAGTTTCTATTTCAAAATCCAGTTTGAAAGCCAGATGTAGTATTAAAGGACACCTTGAAATAGCGCTTTATTAAAAAGAAACCTAAGTTTAGCTTATTGGGTGGGGGGGCGTACCTCAGGAGAGCGGCTCCGCTCAAAGAATGAGTAGGTTTAAAGAAATCCGTTGGAATAAAGAATGTTGCCTTTGCCTATCCAGGTATGCCGGGGAATGTGGGGCGTATCCATGAGCTGTATCGTTTTTTTTTGGACAAGCGATAGCGATCAACTGCTTAATGGAAGGGGGCAAGCTCTTCTGTAGCGGACCCTAATATGATGCCTTTTCTGGCAAGCGTAAGGTATCAAGCACGCACCAAACCAAGTGGTAAACCCGGCAAGTATGAACAACCTTTCTTTCTTTGTTGGTCCACCTTCGAAGACAACACCTCTGGGGCCATCATCTCCCGGCCCAGCGACCCCACTACAAGTAATATTCTTAAATCGTTACACCTTTGCGGACAATATCTCTGGCGACATCTACCGGCAAACAGAAGAACCCGACAAGCAGATACCTGTTCTTTTCAATTGTAGCACCTAACACTGCTACATTATAATCCATTTGGCTCTTGAGCTACTCACCTATCCTCTTGGGTATTGGGTCGAAAGGCAAGGACTACAACGCTTGGCATAAAAGCTTGGCGAAATACTGGTTCTCCGAGAGAAAAGCTCTATAAGGGGGATAATATAGGAGCCGGTCTCCCTAACGGTAGAGGGTATGTTTTATATTGAAAGAAAAAACTCTATTTTCTTGGAACTGCCTCCTTTTCTTTCTGTTTACGTCGAAGTGGTAACACACGTAGAAAACCTCCTTCCTGGGCCTGTTGGAGAGAAGTGGAAAATTTGGTAATGAAAGGTATTCTGTTGAACAAAAGAGAGTATCAATGTAACTAACTAAGCAGATGTAATAGTAAGTGTATGGCGGTCTTATCTCATATATAAGGTAATTAGTAGGGACCATAACTTCTCTTAGGGCGTAGGTTCATAATTAAATATAAGCCTGTTTATCTATCTGTATGCCTAGGGTCTAGCTTGGTAAGAGAGAGTAAAAGAGAGTAAAAGGGGTATGCATATGTAAGTAACATAAAGCGTACGTGTGTGAAGAGCACTATTCAAGACCACTATTTAGGACTACTATTAGTACCACTTCTTGTTCACTCGGCTTCTTGTTGGTGTAATGCTCCACTCGGTATCTTTCTTTCTTATTATTCCCTGGAGCTGTATCCACCAAGCAGAAGCGGTATGGGTAGGCTCTCAAAGCAAGCAGGTAGGACCCGTTCCGTAGCGTTATGCAAGGGGAGAAGGTTATCAAATAAATTGAGCTCATGAAGGTCTAAGAGTAAAGAGTTCCGTAAAGCTCTGAGGAACAACTGTGTTTGTTCCGTAAAGTGCTGTAGAAACTAGGTTCCGTCAGGCTCTGTAGGAACTAGAGGTTCCGTCAAGGTAAGGTCAGGGAAGGTGGGCTCTGTTTAACCAAGCGGCGCTACAGTCTCCATCATGGGGGCAAGGGTCGAAGCATTCCTGCCAATCAGCCGGCCGTTCCTCCATCCCGGGCAGTATGAACCAACCAAGGTCAAGGGGTATCCTCTTGCTCTGCCGTATAACACCGTTGCTACTGCCACTTCAACAGCGCTGTCCAAGGCCACTTCAACAGCTACTTCCAAGACCCTACCCTTTGCAAGGCCCTGGTCCAAGGCCACTTCCCTTTCCAAGGCCAATAACTTACTGTGTTCATTCCCCTGGAGGGCACTCATGGTAAGGTGGAAAAAGCAAGCCATGTCCATACCCGTCTGCCTGACTCTCTGTCCTGACTCACCTCACTGGATAAGACCGTACGTAGTGGATAAGACCGTAGATAAGACCTAACCTGCCAAGACCGTGTCTTCTTTCATGGCTGTGTGCTGCCTAGTTTAAAGGTGTATAATGCGTCGTGCTCCTCAAAGCGGTAATGTTTGAATGTTCACCTACCAAACCTGCATGCTGGGGTATCCACTCCACTACTTACTGGATATCATACCGTCAATTGATTCCAAGCCTGTGACATCCTCCTCAATTAATTCTGTTGATCGATGAACCACTCCTTCCTTGGATCTCATCTGTGTTCCGTCCTGAGGTCTAGGTAACCCGACTATAAGGGAAACGAATACGAGCTCACCCCTTGGTTGGCTAATCACCAGGAGTGAAGCGTAGTACTGTAGTATTCCCGACTCGTACTAATGTCCTCTATCTTGTTTCCAGTATTCAAATCTAGGTGTAGTTCTATATCGAGGGTCCAGGGCATAGGTTAAAAAGTAAAAAGGCTGAGGTAGTATGGAGAGTTTATGTATTAGTAAGATAATTCTAGATTAAGGTTTTACCGGTAATCGCCGTGACCCATTCATTCATGGGTAACAAATCATGCCAGGTAGTATTATTTATTTGGTAACCGTCACTAGCACAACTTATTTATTGCATTATATATGTATAAACACAAAAAATGAAAAGGCTAATCACGTGCCAAGCTCTCACACGATTTTTATTTTTATGAGGTATGTTTTTACGTATATAGACTTCACGCGGTATAGGTTTTAAGTAAATATATGTTCCAGTTATGGCAAACTTGGAATGTCCTGTGTATCTCGCCTTGCTTTAAATACGTGGCTTGGGTGGTATAATCCTTCCTTCCGACTGGGCCTTCAATTCCAGGGTTGATTCGTTCTCTCGTCGTCAGTAGGTAACGGGGGTGTATTTTTACTTTTTTTTAATGTCCTGGGCGAATTGAATTAACCTAACCAAAAAGTTGAATCGTAAATAAACAAGCTTTCACCTCGCTCTTTATTGTTTGAGGTATAGCTAACCCTGCCCCTTCCCTGTGGATTCCTCCCTGGATTAGGCCCTGTGATTAGTTTCCTCCCTCCCTGTGGATTAGGCCGCTTCCCTGTGAGGATTCCCTTTTCTTCCCCTCGCTGTGGCAACCTCCTGTGGAGGGGTATGTTCTCCCATTGGAAACTGGATGTATCTACTATAATCGAGACCTCTTGGGAATGATGACTTAGAAACTGTTCACGTCTATCTAAGCGGTAAAAAACCCTAATAAGCTCCAGTTAACGCCGAACTGGTAACACACGTAGGATAACCCACCACCTACCTCATTCAAGGGCACGGGGGATTGAGAACGGGTACGTATACCACCATAATCCAGATCGCGGGCTATCGGGCCTACTTAACTAACTGACTCACTCACCTCACAAAAAAGGCACGTGATACAGAGAAAGTTCCCGCACTTAGAATCAGCACCACGCATTCAGAGGTAAAAGCGAGGCCCCCCTGTTCCGTCCGTTGATTTGAAAGGGTAAGGTAGGAGTGACTGCCCTTGCCCCAGCCCCTGTGATGATTCCCTTTCGAGTAGGCCCCCTCCTTTTGTCAACCGACAGGTCTGCTGGGTAATATGAGGGTCTTGCGGGTATAAGCAACAGGGTATAGTCAACCAAGCATAAAAAGGACCTCCTTACTGGGTCTAAACACTTGTCATCGAGTCCCGTCATTGAAACCTGTCAATCATAGGTAACCATTATGAAATGAATGGAAATGCTTACACGATCACCTTTTGAGGATCGATCATGTGACAAACAGACACATAGTGATAATAGTCTCCGATTCCGATAGTGCCAGTATGGGAAGGGAGGGGAGGGGGTAGGTATGAGGGGCACACATATCTCTTTTTGGACACACCTCTTTCAGTAAGAGATGGATCCTGCAATAGTTAATTAGAGCTCGGGGCTATTGTGTTACCAAAAAGGTAGCATCTTGCAATGGCAATGGATTCATGCATCTCGTAATGGATCTTGCCTGCCATAGTAAGTGAATTTCAGTTTGATAAGGTAAGTTTAAGAGTCATTAACAGGATAGGTGGGGTTGATAGCAAGAGGTTGTTGCACTTACATTTATTGAGTAGGCTTCGAATAAGTCAATACAAATGCTGAAAGTCCTACCCAAGCACGATTGAATCAAAGGGTAGTATGATCCTATGATAGGTTGTTCCTTACTTTCCTGAAGGCTTGTAGAGGAGTACCAGCTAACCTAGGAGACTCCCAAGTCACTTGCCCAAAATAAAGGGTTAGAAACCGAAGCTTTTTATATATGATGCACCTGATTGAGTATCATACAACACTCATAGCCCATAAGCATCAGCCATAATAGCCAATAAGAGCTGATCATAGCCAGTCATTGCCATACAGACATACCCGAGAGATGATGATGTTGAGGAGCTGGAGGATTAGGAACCAACCTTCTCTCCTGACCTCAGTCCCCACAGAAGTACCCCAATGTCTGAATAATAGCATGCCATGGGTGGGAGGAACATCTGGAATAACCACATCCATAATAACAAACTTCCTTGGTATCTGCACCATCCTTACCACCAGATATTTAATCATCCCCAAGCATTGGA
>Ga0233342_1000126_pt1 | contig 23532 bp, 9 predicted proteins | sample GEONDECOMP273_FD_180706 | JGI IMG/M metagenome (GOLD analysis project Ga0233342, IMG submission 180706) | Leaf litter microbial communities from Shasta-Trinity National Forest, California, United States - GEON-DECOMP-273 | ecosystem: Environmental > Terrestrial > Plant litter > Unclassified...
AATGTGCGGGAGGCGGATGCCAACTGGGTTGTTTGGTCTGGTCCTACCTTCCCACCTTCGAGAGAGCGGTAGTGGGCCATGTAATAGAAACAGATCTAATTTACTTGATGTATACCACTTTTTTGGGTATTAGAAAAGTGAAATTACATATATAAAGACTTTATTACAGACGCCTATTCTAAGGCAATCTAAATACAACGTGAAGGCTCTAGGGTTCTATGGCTCTATCGATAACTCCTTTAGTCACTTACTTGAAGGCAGCTCTCGGGAAATATACTATATGGCTCTAGAGAAAGAATAGTAAAACCACTGGCTGAAAGAAGTATTTTGAGAGCGACAGACAAATCACAAAGAATAGAAAAAGAACTAGGAATGACACTATTTCTTTTCCAAGAGCAGCGTAAGTGGTTAGTCGTTTCCACGAACTAGGCATACGAAGTTGAGAGCATTGCATACGAAGTCTGTTGAGAGCATTAGTTGGTTAGTCGTTTTGGAATGTCTCTCAATCAATAATCTTGTGCGTTAGGTTTTGCAACCGATGGAGCATTTATTCTTTAATTTCTTTGAACCGATGCACGCTTACTTAGCTATTTCGCCTGTTTTTAGAAGTCGCTGAGCAGTGGATAATTTAATATATAATAAAAGCACCTCCTACTTGGGAAACTCATCAAATTCCTCCTTGGGACTAGTGGAATTCAGACTTTTAATATGCCCTGGGAACCCTTGGAAAATGCCTTGGAAACAGTCTTAAACTCAGCCTTTGGTTCCTATGCCTCTGACCTACGTCTTGGGTTGGAACCTTGGGAATTCAGACTTTTCATCTTCCTTACACCCTTACTTCCTTGGGGACCTTCTTACTTTTTTGTTCTCACTTTTTACCTGAAACTCAGCCTTTGGTGGGACTTTCCTTGGAAAACCTATGCGTCAGACCTCTTTTTGAACATACTTTACACTCTTACTTGGGAGGGACACTCCGCCTCATACCTACTTTTTTGGAAATAGCCCCGGTAACCTATGCATATGACCTCCGCCTTGCGACCTGAAACTCCTCCTTTTGTTACCCATCAAACCCTTGGGAGCAACTCATAAAAACACTCCTTGGGAACTTAAACTCCATACTCACTCAGTACCCTATAACAACATATCATTGGGCCATCAAACTGGATTTTATTCGATATAAACTATACCCTTTTTTCGCGTTTCCCTCAGATAACATTTTTGCCAAGCTTGCATAGTCCTTGCCTTCTGGACCCAGCCATAGCCCACGGAGTTGAGGTGAGGTGAGCCAACGGGAAAATAGTCCACGACAATGTGAGGTGGGTCACCCATTTAGGCGTCTTTGTTTGATGATGAGTTCTGGTTTTTTCCTCCCAAAGTGGGGTAGTATTGTTTCCTTCCAAAGTGGGCATGCTTGCTTCCTCCCTCCTAAGTGGGCATTCTGCCGGACGAACGAACAGCCTACGTAGTGTTTGAGGTGAGTAACTCAAGGGCCAACAGACGGATATGGCTGCACGGATACAGATACAGCTGCGGATACGGATACGGATATGACAACTACAGCAACAACGAATGAAAACTACAACGGATATGGATACAGATACGGATGCTACAACGGATACAGATAGATAGATATGGCTCCGGATACGGCTGCGGATACAGATACTGACTGACATACCAAGCATAGATTCATATGTGTCCATTTATACTACATAGCTTTGGATTTATTCGGTAACAGAAGAGCAAGAGGCCCTAGTTTATCCCGAGTCACATAGCAATATTCCCCATCAGGATTTGGTGGACCAATAGAGAGAGAGGTATATGATGATGATGTGTCGCTTGCCAGTTTAACGCTTGCCTCCTTGACAGAATATAATATTTCCCCTGGCGATTGCCCCACTTTAACTGTGGATAGAAGCATCTACCCTTGAGGAGCTAAAATGAGGATTTATTTTGAACTGCCCCCATGTTCGGGAGGAGCGTGATCGCTATCGATTGCCCCCAGGAGTAATGGCTAACGCATTCTTTCTTATCTCACTCTCTCCGTTTCTTCCATCCTAACGAGTAGAGCATCAGCTTCCGCTTGTAATTAGGATTACACACTTGTAGCATATGTAATGAAAGGCTATTTTGCGTAAAGATCAAATCCACTTTTCGTGCCCCAACGGATTATGCGATCAAAACGAGTTGTGATTAGACCAAAATGTGGAATTAGATAGAATTGGAATTGTGTAATCTACTTAGTTTAAGAAGACACTCTAGTACCAGCTTCAATGGGAGCTAGTGAATGAGAACTAGTGTACGTATTAACTATAGTTTCACAAAGCTCATATTCTTAGAGAGAGACTGCCAGAATTCGTTGACTTAAGACTCATGCATCCAGCTCCTCATGTCCTATGCTCCCCAAATGTTGAATCACCGCACCGTAAGTAGTATATTGTGCGTCTTTCTTATTGCGTGGCAGTAGTAGAATAGATCTACTAGCTTTAGTCTTTGCCTTAGTTCCATGGAAATCCGTCTGTCACTTCCAAGTAGTACTACTAGCCTTCTTACAGACAGAAACTTTATTTTGTACTTGTTGCTTTGTCTGCTGTAGAGTAAGTTCCATGGATAAACTAGCTTTACGGGACACTAGCTTTAGATGTATAGATTTAGATATCTACAGATTTATTGAAATGGACAAGTTAAACGTATATATGCAAATATCATATGTTAAAACGTAGAGATGCGAGTATCACATATATATGCAAGTATCATATGTATATCTATGTATTGTATTGATGTAGAGATTGATTCTAGAGGTGTTCACATGGGTAACTTACATAGAGGTAACTTACATAGGAAGCCGCCGTTTCACTCGCACTCAATCTAGCAAACAGCGAGGGTCCCCTTCAACCTAAAAGCATGGGTTGGATCAATCGGTTGGCTCTTGGGGCTACTCATGACATCTGTGGGATCAATAGGTGGGCTCTTCTCTTGGGGAAACACATCCAGCTTCCTCAATACAATAAATCAATATAGAGTAGAAAGAAAGCAAATTTATTTATTACCAGGCTAGATGGGAATTCAACCGTCTTTCGAAGATCCTGAGGTGCGTAAGTAAGGCATTATCACAAATTGCAACGATTCCTGTTCGGTACATGGCTAAATCGATATCTTATGTAAACAACATGTCTCAATGTCTTAATGACGACATCCCAGCTATCATAGAGAAAAACAACTCCAGGAAATGGCATTATTACTAAATAAGAAAATCCATTTATGCTCACCGATGAGCTATGATTCCTCGAACCCTTCAAAATGAGGTTTTTACAAAGAAAGGCAAAATGCCAAATGAAAAGGTTTTTAAATATATGTTCCAAATTGATTTAATTTAACTTTGGAGGTGGACTTGCTTGTATGTGTGGACTGGGCAGGTGCCTTACCCTTACACGGATTGAGCGGACTTCGAATCGATGGCATCCCACTATCAGAGAACCTTCCAGAAATGGCCATGTTCAGTAATAATAAAATAAACTTTAATTACCCAGATGGAAAGAGATTACATCAGACCCCCTAAAGATGATGCTTTTTATTGAATTGAAAATATAGAATGAGACGAAGTTTATTGTATAGAATCAGTTAGTTACAAATTGAATCTTCTAGAGATTCTCGTATTTCGATGTCTTGATGTAGAGATCTAGAGTTTAGAGATGTATCAAGTATAGAGATGTACGGATTTCTAGAGATGTAGATAATATTTTTTATAGAGATGTAGATAGAGATGTAGATATTTATTTTTCGAGATCTAGCTAGTTCCGTATCGTATATTTAGAGAGTATCTCTTATATTGTCTAGATATTTAGAGTATAAATCTAGAGTTCTCGTTAATGGTGAATCAACGTAAGTAACACAAAGCATGCTTTATATTGACTGGTGTACGTCTAATGGTATCTGTTGGACTTGGCTCTTGGCTTTTGTCTGGTTCCAAGGCATCTCTCTTAGCTCTAAGAACTACTAGCTATACTTCCAGTAGTACTAGCACTTGAGACTTAGAGTTCAAGAGCAGTCACTACTAGCTCTAAAGACTAGCAGCTTAGTCTTATGCCTTAGCCCTAAGGTAATAGTTTCGTGAAAGCCATTCCCGTAAGGTCTTAGAGTATGCCCTAAGGTCTTGATTAGTCTTAGTAACCTGCCCTAAGGCGGCCCTACGGGCTGTAGAGAGTTGAAAGCCTTAGTTAGAGGCCTTACTTAGCAGAGCTCTAGCGAAGAAGCTTCTTGTTGTTGTTTATTTTTCAAGAAATAGACACTTATACCCATTGTAGAGAACTAGATGATGCTAGGCTAATAGTTATTCTCTCTATTTGAATCTTTATACTCTTTAGCTTACAAAAATTTATTACTCTCTCCATAGTTATTCTCTTCGCTTTAGCTCAGCTAATAAGTAAGTGCATAGTTCTGAGAGTCCAAGAGATAAGATATATTATTTTATTCCCTTCTTAGAAATAATAATGGAGATAGATCTCCTTATATATGAGATTATGCAATAGTTTATGCGGCTTATGGCTTATGATAGGGTGTCCCTACACAAATGAACGGATCTGTACCTTTTCTTTATCAGTTTTTTTGTATCCGCGCGACGCGATTTTGTCACCTCGGAGTTTTAGTATTCTTTTTGTATACGTATCATCAATAAGGATCCGTTTTTATTATATATGGAGGGGGAGATACAACCAAAGGGGGGTACTAAATATGAGCAACAGAGGGCTTTATTGTTAGGACATCAGAGAGCCTCGTTGTTGGATAGACAGACTTCAGACTGATAGGAAACGAAATTGAGTGCTGTTCAATCTATTACCTTTTCTTAGAAGCCCCGGATGGATGGCATGTTGTGCTCTACCTTCACCCAGCAACAACTTGTAGGGGATCCACTATCTTAACCTTTACCACCTCGTTGGTTCCACTCACCCACAAAAACTAGTAGATCTGGAGCCCTAGAACTGGAATCACCTAGTGGGCGGGTCAGGAATAGACATCCTTAGAAGCAGAAGCCGAGAATGGGATCGTTGAATCGTGAGATCGTGAGATCGTGGAATGGGAATGCCCATGGCCATTGGGATGGGTTCATGATAAGACCTTTGAAGCCCCCGGAGGATGGCATGCATTTATTATCGTACAGAACTTCTTCAGCTGATATTGGGATATTGCTACTTAAACCGGTTCAATTGGTGCTTAAGGGTTCAATTCCTTAGGCCCTTAGGGAAACCAGCCCAAACTAAATCTGTAGGGAAACCATCCCAAATGGGACCGGAGTTTGTTTAGAAAAATCTATTACATCTCCGTGATTTTATATACAGTGTTTTCCGGGAAGTCAAGGTGCGTAGCTCTTTCCCGACAAAGGAGGGGAAGGATTTGGGGTGAAATGGGTTTTTGGGCTTGTCTTACATAAATAAGGGCTGGGTGATAGGAATCTGGGGATGGACAGTTTTGGAGGAAGGGTTTAATCAGGTGTTTCCTTAGGCTCTAAATTCAAGTATATTGGGAAGTTAGAGTGAAAGGACTCACCTTTGAAGAGGGCTTTCGGGGAAAAGAAACATTGTTAGATGCGTGGTTCACATATATCTTTGGAAAAGAATTCACTTTCTAATTTTGGGGGACACATTGTTCGAGGCATTCTATTCATATTTGGAGGTTTTACTTGCCAATGACAAGGTAGTAATTGGTGGTGGGCGAGGGCAAGGAGAGCTCTTTTCATGAAGAGATGCCTTGTGGCATTTTATACATGGTCAAACCCTCAAATGAAGAATAAATGCATACTTTAAGAGGATCTCATGTCACAAAAATAATAAAAGTATAAAAATTGACCTTGCCCGATGGTTGGGTGGGAATAGATAAATAAAGAGTAAATACTTAGGTGTTTCTTGTCCATTTGAGGTTTAGGTGAGATCATCCTTCCTTATTAGCACCATTCCCTAAGTACACTACTTAATAATCTAGAATATCCCCATGTTCATTTGGTTGGGACACCCCAAACATCCTCATTCGCTTGTTCTAATTTATAAAATTGCTTTTATTGTAGGGTAAAGCCACTTAATCGAACCCATGAAATGTAATTTCTCTTTACTTAAATATACCCGGTCGTTTCCCTATTATTTCCAGGTGTTTATTTTCACTAGTTATTCAGTTCACTTGTCTGGGCGGGCATCATTGTCAGACGGGAAGAACACCCGATCCCGAAGTAAATAGCCCTCGCGTTATTACATATATAAATAATTACTGGAATACCCAGTTTTATTCCGAGTGCTGCATTCCAAAGGGAGTGTATTCATAAGCATTCCTCCTGGCCCGGAGTGTGAGCTTCCCACTTAATGGGGCGCAATTCTCTCCTCACCCAGCGGAGGCACTTCATAAGGCTGGCAACCTTTCATACCTATATGAGAATCTTCATGCGGCGCAGCGCACTTCACATTGGCCCTTCGGCAAGGCATTCCGCACTTTGGCAAACCCGACTTCATACCCCCTGTGGTGGCCCTTGAGGCTATATGATATTTGCCCTGCCCTGCCCTTGCCTTATTAACGGCAAACAGTACATCGCCAATCAAACAAGCCAGCTCATAGCGGGTTCAAGGAGTGTAAGTCTGGGTCTACTTCCCCAGTTCTCTAAAATAAGGTGTGGAAAAGCATCTACTCCTAAAGATATGTGATGGGAGCAAAATCCGATCCACGGCAACATGAAAGCATTCCTTTACCCACTGAATGGGGCATCCAGCGATTCTCTCCTCACCACTCTCATTGACCACTGGGTGGGGCATTCAGTTTCTAGTGAGATGGGACTAATGTGGCAAAACGCAGGTATGGTCACAGTGGTCTTTGTTACTGGTCCGGGCGACTAGCCAAGGCGGGAGTACATGGAAGGTCGGAGTTTTCAATCGGGTTTGACAGGGGCTTTCTTCCTCGCTCCATAGTGTTGCGGAACCGGAAAATAAATAGTTTCTCCACTCCAAGTGAAGTGCTCCAACCAAGTGAAGGAGTTTTTATCACTCGTCGGTTAGCTCCAGAAAAGTAAAGGGAGGAGGTGAATGCCCAGCCCGATATCCAAGACTCTTAGACCAGTCTCGTAGTCCAGTCTCATAGCGAAGCAGCCACAGTAGAGTATCCAAGCCAAGTATCCCAGCCCAGTAGGTGTTACAAGACGTGAACTGCTCTCGATACACCGTCCCAAGAGGTTATTAGTTTCCACCAGTTTCCATAGCACCCACCCATTCCCTAAAATTAGTACAAAACAACTTGAATTGAATCCACCCACCATGTTTGGTTTGGTTGGGACATATAAAAAACACATTGCCTTAAGGGTAGTAACACTCATAGTAGCTAGTCATTTACAGTTGTTGTTGATCAGAGCTACAAAAAGGTGCAGCCATTAACATCTAGTCACATGGAAAAGCTCCAGTCACGTGCATTAGAGGCGGATACTCATACAGAGACACAATAAGGTACACGTATAAGTGGTGGGTTTACACAATGCGAGGTTACAACAACAAGTACTCAGTGAAGACTCACGTAGAGCTACACATAGTAAATCCTTACACACTCAGATTGCCCAGGAGGTACGTAACACACTCATAGACCTAGTTGATACAGTCGCTAGTCGTAGTACCCCGTCATATGGCTAGAAGGTGCAGCATTAACTCTACTTACATGGGAAGAGTCTGTGCAGCTTGGTCCAAAGTCACAGTGCAGCATGATGAAGCAAGCTCCGGTTTGTGCAGCTAGGAGTTCTTGTTCTAGTTGATGCCAGGAATATCTACCGCTACTAGATCCAGGGAGGTTTCACCAATAGATGCAGGTACTCCATCCCAAGTAGAAAAGCACCAGGTTTCAATTCACTCAATGCCAAGAATAAACGCGGGTAGTAGTCTTTGTAAATACCAGCATATTTTATTAATGCCAAGAATTTAGACACTCCCTCCTATGCTGGTACTACACCATGAAGTTTCTCTGACTACTTGCTTGCTGTCTTAGCTGTAGGTTCCCATGGGCGGCACTAGCCGGACTATTAATAATACAATGGCTCTATTCCCCTAGGCTACTCCGTTGCTAATACAATGGAAAGGGCACATGGATTATCTAAGTTTTATATGTAATTATTCTCTCCATATTTCCACAATAGAAGTTTATAAACCCCTCCTTGGCATAGTCCCCATCATAGCCAGTTGACGACATTGCTGATAGTTCCTTGGCATAGTCCCTAATATATGATATCACATATCTACGACCCTTCGGTGTTCACCCTCGTACCTCGTGTGAGGTTTCACTTTGCCATTGAGTAGTTCTGAGTGCGGTTTTATAAGGTCCTGGATATATTTCTTTGCTATGATTTGGAAATGCTGGTTTAAAGGGGTATGCCTGAAGTAATCCATTGTTTCTAGGCGGGATCTCTGTTGAGCTATGCCCGGTCTTTATTTATTGTTTGTAGGAATCCTTTTTATGTATGCTTTGGAATAAGGTAAAGCTCCTCTAAATGTATAAATTGCCTAGTTACCGAGAGCTAAATATGAAGTAATAAAGGGTTTTTAATAATGAAACAGGAGGTTTATAATCTGCTGAATAGGGCATTACCTTAAATTTGGGGGAGGTTAGGAGGGTGAGGGATTTTATATTCTCATCCCAATTGGTTACTAATAAGGTTTTATCACACTAGCTTATAACGATTTACTAGTTAAGGTTAAACGCCTCAATGCAATATTGTATAGTCATAGGTTATAGGTATGGACTCAACTCTTACAAACAAGCTCAACTTCTCCATGCCGAGCTCATATATCAATGATAAATAGATATTTCTTAAAGGTGCTGACGTTGATACGACATCAAATTAAGTCATGTAGGAAATACCAACGCTACTGAGAACGTTAGAATATCCTACATTTTGGGGAATTTGTCTCCCGGGCCATAAATATTTTATTCATGCTGGGTTTATACATGTGTTTTTATGCATAATAGATAAAAGCTCCATCATTCATAGATTAAGATTTTAACTGCATGCTGACTAACTTAACTCACCTCATCCTGGGCACGTGGAAACCTGCTGAATAGCTGCTATAGCATTATCCCCCCCCTTAGGTCTGCTGGTCTACCTACACGTTTTTAACTAGTGATGCACTAGAGACTCTACTTTGATTAGCCTTTGTTTATTTACTATGGAATATATTTGGAATCATTATAATATCATTCTTTTGGAACTAGGACGGACACAACCCCATTGTATTCGCTAGGGGATGACACATCCTACTAAGCTTAAGATTGTGTTGTTTTTGCACTCATGCTAAGAAGTAAGGTGCACTCGGAACCTGTATAACAAGGCATAGAGTATGTATGGGCCTTGACTCGGAGGCTCTGCGGGGATACCTATTATTTTCTTAGAGTTGAACTAATAGCAAGGACGTATACATGCAGTTCAACTTGGACTAAGGAACTAGGGATTACAGAGTGTAGATAGGGCCTATGGGGATTCCCATTATTCCTGCCGGTAGCCCTATGGGTAAGGTAAACATATCCATGCAATAAGTATCATATGTGAAAACGTAGATATGCGCAATGGGGTTATATTGTTATGCGCAGAACCAGCAGAACTGACATAAACTGTGGAGAGGGAGACCGGACGGTGGCCTCTTCTTATCTTTTTCACATGAGGGGAGACAATACAATAATGGAGCCGGCCTTACTGCATGGAACTGACACTACTCTACAGCTCGAAGGATGGATCTCACCTCAAATGGGGAAAGTACACTATTTCCGAGGTACTAAGACTTTTCTATAGAAAGAGGCTTTTGGAAACCTGCTGCTGATGCCATTTATAAATAATTCATATTGTCTGGTAGGTAATGTAAGAAATAAAGTTATAGTGTTGGTACTACATGGAAATTATGAATGCATGGACTAAGAAAGTGTATATTTAGGCACCCCATCCTATTGGCTCCTTGTTCCATGGAGAGGCCTATTATTTTAGCTTCTCCCACTCTTGCAAAAAGCCAAGCAGCAAACTCCATCTTCCTGGGGAACTATCCTCATGGGGAAGTAGGCTATCATAGTATGGTGCCAACCCCTATGCGGTAGTGGTGGAACCTCATAGTGCCATGGTTTTGTGCTATCTCTGCGGTAGTGGTAACATCTCTCTCTTCCGTTCCGATGGTAACATGGGACAGGCATAAAAGCAAACAACATAGGGGAAATTACCATATTGTAATCATAACTACACGTGATCAATCACGATATGGAAGTTAAGCTTAGCTAATATGGAAACACAAGCTATATTAGTAACATGTACAAGGTCAAAATAAAGCAAATCTATAGATAAACAAGCAAGCTGTGATAACCGTATCTATAATAGGGAATCATACTATACCTCTACTCTATGATAGGTTTTATTAATTATATTGCCCGTTCTGGTTAGTTAGAGGTTGTAATGAGCTTTAATAGTGTATAAGCTTATATGACTAAGATTAACCTCATAACATAACTGCAAACAAATGTAATCACTTGTATCGCATTAGTAGAGATAAAATAGTGGATTGGCTTATACGTATAACAAATAAAAAACATAGTGATTTAACACATAGTATCCTTTGGTATATGTAATAAAGCTCGTATTAGTTACAGGATTAAGCTAGTTAAGCAGTAATAACAGTGTAACTAAGCTATGATGTTTCCATAATGTAATCCCATGAATCTCATAGCCTTGTTAACACTATGAGATTCAATGATATGTAACAGATAGTATGATTACAGTATATTAATAATATACCTTATAGTAGTAAGAACACAGAACAAGTAAGCAATACAGATCGGTATAGCTTGTATACGACTTAATTAAAATACATATACTTATATCGCGTATGTTGGTTACACTAAGACTCGTAACTATTAGGAAATAATACTTATTAGGGAGTTACTTACCATAAAGTGTGATAGAGTAAGCACTATGATTAACCAATAAAAATGAACTTAGTAGTGTTCTAGCAGGGTTAACTCTTATAGGTTTATCTAGCAAGAGGTAATGAACGTTATAGTGCTTTCAACAATGTATTACTCCATACAATGTGTGATGTTCTCTGTAGAATCATAGAAGCTCTGTAATACTTACTAGTGTAAATCCATAATTAAGTACAAAGTAAGGTTATGTTGAATACGTAATACTTGTTTAATCCTTGTATACTATGAACTCCATTTAATAAAGAACACAAAGCCTTAAGCTTTACATTTAAACTAGTGAGCTAGCTTCTACACCATAAGCATTTGCCTGTTTAGTCATGTTGTATTAGTAAATACATAGAAGCTCTACCTATCATTTAAGGCACCTCATTATCTAGCATAATTACATATATAATCTGGACAGTACAGATCGATCGGTTCACTAAGCGTTTATCGTTCTCGGATCGGTTCACAACGGTAAGTGAGCAGTGCATCGTTACGCTACCCAATATTGTAAGGGTTCACAGCTGGACCAAGCAATCTCTATGGTACGCCATCGCTGCTCATTCTTTATATATGTAATTACGCTTTAGCATCTACTGGGATCTCCGCTCGATCGTAAATTGAATATCGCGTCTAAAAGAGATATCTCATTATATATGTAATTCTCCAGGTCTAGGTACGGAATACGGACTCTGCTCCACCGCCTATAATAACGGCTATAAACAGTTAATGGTGCCATCTTCGCACTTGGGTTATAGTGATTTCCGTGCCGGCTAACTAAGCGAGCTAGCTTTCGTCTTTGTTTGTCGGTCGAGATAGAGAGGTGTCCGATCCGGGAATTGGATGGGTAATCTCAGGATCGGATGATCGGTTAGGGGATCTTATATCGGATCGATTGGGCTTTCGGTTACGGTTCGGAATCAATCAGGGAATCCATATCAATCCGGCTGCGTTCTTTCCAATCCTTATAGTTGAACCGAAGATTTATAATAGAACGATTGCCCAAGTTCTAAGCCTTGGGGACCCTTTATACCTTACTTAGACCAGTTCCGGAGCTACGCGGCACTACTAAAATATGGACAGTTTAACTATTTATTAAGAATATAATAGCTGCCATCCATTAAGAAATTCCAGAGATGGCGTAGCGGCGCTACCTTAGAAAGTAGCCACGCTTTGGAGATAAGGCTGGCTTCCGCCCTAATAATATGCCATTTTTGCAATTCATCATGGGGATTTATAAACTATAATCCAATGAATTTACTTCCTTAAGCCCCCACTTTAGGCGCGCTCTAAGCCAGGGGGACTTAGAATGGCGCTGGGGTCTTTCTCTTTACTTGGCTTGAATGGAGAGAATAGCTAGTGATGAGCTGATTCCTATTTTTCCATTGAATGAAACCATCTGCCTGCGGTTCAGTACCGAGACCACTTCGTCATACTGCTTCCAGCCCGGCCGGACCCTGGTTTCACGAAACTAAGCTGACCAGAGATAGGGAAACCGAACTTTCGGTGGAAAGTCATTTATTTTGGGCGGACTAGAGCCTGCTTACTGTAAATTCGTTTTCGGGCTAAGGCCATTCCTTCCTTCCTTTAGGGCAGGGCTCAATTAATAGGGAATAATAGGGAAAGTCGTTCCGAACTTGTTCCAACAAGTGAAGGGATAACCGCAAGTGAAAGTGTTTTAACTAACCTTTATCCCTACCCTCCCTACTTTTTTATAACCTTTATTTGGTTTCAAATTTGTATCTTCCTACCTGTGCTTTGATTTATCTATTTTTCGCGTAGCTGCTGCTCCGATGGATGGGAGATTTTGTTTTTAATAAATGATAAATATGTCTTGTGTTTTGACACGCTAACTAAGCTTTAACGTATGGACTCGTATAATTTCGGTAACTAGCTGCCAGGTATCTATCTAAGTGCATAAAGATAAAACATAACTCCATAGATATTGCCCCTGACTTTATAAAGTATTTCTCTAACGTAGTCTCTCGTAGATTAAAGATAGCGATGAATAATAAGGCCAAGGAGAAAAGCAAATAGTAAGTGAAAAAACTCCATAGAATATAAAACCCCTTTTCATTTTAAACCCTGCTATTTTGACCCGATAAGTAAACCCTCCATGTTACAGGAAGAGGATAAAGACTTCGTTATTGTCTGGCCAAGGGGAGAAGGCTTTATTTACGGTCTGGAGTTTAAGCCCTCGTTACAGCTCAAGAGCTCAGTTGCAGTAGATACTTCGTTACAGTAAGAGATAGAGGTAATATTCCCACTTTTATAATAACTTCCGGTACCAATTACCATATTATCAACTGATGGAAGCTGGGGGAGATTACATTTTTCGTAATAGGCGAAACATATCTAAGAGAGATCCCTTATGAATATGGAAATGAATATGGAAATGGATATGAATACATAAGATGTACCTTTATTTATCCGCATCATTAAAGAGAGAAGTATCCTTGTAAGGAGGACTATGACGATGACTACTACAAGTCCTGTATAAAGTTCTGGAAATGGAAGATATGTATCAAGTCCTGGAACTAGGGATGTATCAAGTAGTCTTGGCATAGTAAGGATATAGAAAATAAATATAAGGGGAAGCAAGCAATAGCGATCTTTAAACCAACTTTTATTATCTTAATAATTTATCACCGCACATGGCACGATCCTTCTCTCTATATGTATTTTCCGTTATCACCGTATGGTCACCGATAAGGAGTGATTGATGAGATCGACGGACAACATAGTGTGAGGTGGAGCGCTCCAACGGAAGGATTGAAACTGACCTAAGAACATTGACAAAATAAAGAAATAAAAGTCTCATCACTCTTCGGGGAATAGGATAATTCCCTATTATGATATAAGGGGTCCGCTACCACGGACGGACGAATGCTTGAACGTGTGGGTGGGTTACCAATTGAGACAGAACACAAGCGGCCTACAGCTAATAACAGGGGCAGGGGCAGAGGCAGAGTAGACGGAAGGAATGATGAAAACTATAAAGGAACCCCTTTTTTTAGGGACGCGGTGCACAAAATGAACCCATACAGAAGTTGACCACAAAATAGAAACACGACTAAGAAATAAGCGGATAGAACCAGCAGCATTCAAAGTGTGTTGCCAAAGGGAAAAGAATCGGGTAAGTTAGCTGAAGTAGTGGGTTATCCTATACTCTACCCCCGTCTACCCATCCATATTACTATCTATATATCTCTATCTCTGCTTAGCAACCAAGAGGTATGCTGCTAAATCAATGCAATATGCTCCATATGGAACGACATGCCTCGATCTCGTTATTCTGGTAGGAGGGGAAGAACTCACATAGAGGCCATTCAACTCACACAAAGCCATTCACTGCATACCCATAACTCCATCCCACGAGCTAGTCAACTTACTATAGTATCTTTTATTTCTATACGCTAAGGACGTTTTCAAGTTACAATACTCTATATTTAAATAAGAGTTTGATAACCCGGTGGAAGAATAGGATAGGGACTCTACAAACCCCTAAAAGCAAAGGTTTGCCTTATAAAATGCATGTTTCAGAGCGTTTTTGAATCGACCGAGATCGTGAGTTGCGACATTTCCATTGCAGGGCGTGCCGTCTACGCCTTACTAGGATGACCTACTAGACTGGAGTGAAGCGTGTGACCAAAGAACCCCACTAGTATCTTCCCTTGCCGGGGCTAGTGTCTTCTTACTGGTCTCTGATTCCGGGTATCCACTTTTTGCGCTTGTTTCCAATTTGAGGTGTGTGTGAGGAAAGGGGGAGCATACCTTGGGCGAGTGTCTAAAGACGATGGTGGCCCCTCATCCTATGAAGAATGAGCCAATAAATTACCTCTCCCAGGTGAGGACGGCTAATATAGGCCGCTTTTCGGTAAGGTTTACATATTCTAAATCCGAAGAATCACAGCACAATGACACCTGCCCTTTCCCATTTACCCTGGAAGGAACAGTAAACATTCCCGCTTGCCTCCTTGGTGGTGATTGATTGCTAACACTTGCCAACATTATTATGTTATTAGGATCGCTACCGCTTTCCCCCATGAGGAATGATTGCTACCATAAAGGAACGCCCCCCCCACGAACAGAAAAGAATGATCCGTGGAAGGCCCAAGAAAAAACCACACAGCTCACGTACCTGTTGAAGGAGGAAGAAGCTCAAAATACCTTCACACGTCCCCAGAATATACACATTTCACGGCCCGATACGAAGAGCATTCAGTGCAATCCCCACTAGTTGAATATCCAAGTCCGCCAGACTGCCACTTTGGGCGGTAGCCCAGCTCAGCCAATGAAAGGCATCCTAAAAATAGAGAAACTTAATGAGAAAAATAGAATTTATACATAAATACATATATATGTATAACAACTTTATAAACAACTATGGAAATGAGATTTTGTAACATGCATATCAAAGTTGGTTACAATTCCATTTGGAATTAGTTTTCGTACCGGCCAGGGTCAGCCTAGCTAGCTTTGTGTAATATTCTAGCCTTGTCAGCCTAGTTCTTTAGAAGAGCAATTCATGCTTGTTAGGCCTTGTCTTTACGCAGGTCAGCTCCAGCAGCCCAATAATATAAAACATCATTGCATAGAGACCTTGTTCTACTTGCTCCATTTGGCATAATATATTTGTGAGTAAGAGCGAAGTAGTCCTTCATCAGCTTTAACTCATTAGGAATGGTTTGTTAAGCGAACTCTTCTTATAGCATATCGACATATAACTAGGACATACATACGTTTCATTTGCCTTAATCAATGAACAAACGATGCACGCATACACGAGTTTAAGTTTGAATCATAATAAGTTTATGCAAGAAGAATCAAAACACGATGGAATCCATGTTTGTTTGTTGTTTGGACCTACCTAATTGAAAAACCGTCTGATTTGGCATGGTTCTTCCTTAGTCAGAATATCCGTTTTAAAGTAAATATGAAAAAACCAACTTATCTGGTCCAATAACTGTATTTTTCCTAATAGAACCATAGCAATATGTTAGTACTGATTTATAGCTTACTGGCTGGGTTGGTCCTGACTAGTCCCAATTAGAGATTGAGACCCCAGAAGTAGATTGAGTTGATCGAGAAGCAAAAGCAACATAACCACTAATAGCCCAGCGACCAGCGTGTCAGAATAAGAAGCAAAGAGAGCACCCCCTGCAATTGCGTTTGATCCTTAACCCATTGATCAACCACCTTGCTATAGCCCCATATTCTATTTATTTTTTTATTTTTTTTACCCCTAGCATCCCTTCTAGGTGCTCCAGTTGGAGATCGAGAGCCACTACCTCGCCTAGATTCAGATCGAAATTGAGCAGTTCCAGTTAAAGTTCCATAGTCATATGTGGAGATAGTTATAATTTAAGATCTCCTTACAGATCATCAAATTGCAGAGCCATAGCTCTCCCTTCCATTTATAGATCGAGATTGAGATCCACTAATTGCAGAGGCATAGGCACGGGTAGCAAGAGAGGATGTAACATAAAAGCCATAAATGATAAACGGAGGTAGAGGCAGTTTACTTTTTTGTTGGTCCATAAGCATTTCCAGATAAGTCATATTGTAGAACCGTCTCAGTGCCCAGTCGACAGGCATAAGAACCTGTGTTTTGAAAGCTTATGGGAAGGGCTGGCTAACCCAAAGTCCTACCTGCAGTTGTTTATCCTGAGCCACCCATTGAAGATCCCATTTCAGGCGCGGATTCAATTAACTGAGTTTCAGTTTCAGTTGCACCTGTTCCGGATCCCTTCCAGCTGGAGAGCCAGCTGATTCAGCCATGAATCAATTGAATAAAGTGGGTGGATGACCACGAAATCTATGCTCATATATAATACATAAACTTTTTTTAAGATAAGCTCCTTATATGCCAGCACCAACTTTAACTTCGATAGCTGAACGACGCTCGGCCGCCCTATACATATAGACCGAGAACAATAGCAGATATTGGAACTTCTATTCTAGAAACACTTTAAAATGCCATAGGGAACACCTTAATAGAGATGCACACCTAAAATATGTTCCAAACCTTCTTTTGTTGAACCATTCTTTTCAACTTTATGAGCTTTATTTCTACGCACTTTGATTGGTGTGAATCCCGTCTTAAGCGAGAAGTGAAAGCCCTATGCACTGGATCTAGCTGAAGTCACCTATTGGACCCGGATACCCAGTACCCTTATGTGGTAGATGACGGATGGAAAGCTTTTAGCCCCCACTTGTAGTGCCGTAAAAACAAGCCAGAAGATAGTCTCTATTGGAGTGAAGATCATCTGTAGAGTTAAAGCCGTCTTATTGGACTGGACTAGCTGAAGTCTTCACTATTGGTGGACCACCTAGTCCCCTATTATTATGTGGAAACAAGCCAGAAGAGAGTTGCATATTTAAAGATTTAACTTATGAATGATTCTTATATAAGGTATATAGGGTCCTGCCCTTCTTGGTCCTGCTGGGAAACACAACAAAAAGCCCAGATAAACAAGCTTTATTAGTACTGTTTTAGTTCCGTATGTACCCCTGGATAAATGCTTTAGTTTAAGCGAGTTCAAGCAGTATTAGCACCTATTGTTGGACTGGACACCACCGAGGTACCTATATATGTGGAAAGCTAGCCCCTCTCCCAGAGTGCTTTGGAAACAAGCCTAAGAGCAAGCTTATTAGTCTCGCTTAGTCAGCCCTATGGACACTAGCTTCTTTAGTCTTTTTTGGTTCAGCAGAGAAGCAAGCCAGAAGATAGTATCCGGCGTATTTATGGATTTCACTTATGAATGAATTATTCCACTCTTTGTAACCGGTCTTTGTTCTCCCATATACCCGATATCTCCTCACTGCTGGATGTTTCAATCAATAAAACCCATAATATTCTTTTTTTCTCCCCCAATTGTTTGTTTTCAGCATATTCTTGTATCAATACCTAAGGTTCCATATATAAAGTCAGTGTCCAGGCCTATGTAGTAAAGACCAATATGCAGATTGTATAGGTCCACTAAAGAGGCCTTGTGGTCTTCAAAAACAAAATGTTTATGTGGCTTGGTAACAGTCCAGCATGAGAGTCCTGGGATAGATCCATAACCTATTAATTACGATATTGCCATGTAGACGTTTACCTTAAACCCATAGGGCTACCGGCAGGACTAATGGGGAATCCATAGGCCCTATATCTGTAGTCCCTAGTTTTATTAGTCCTAGTTGAACCGCATCTCAACGTCCTCGCCCTTCTTTGGTCGGAGCCCTCCGTCCTTGCCATCCAATGTGATAAATTCATATCTAATAAATCCATTGTTGGTTCTGCACATCAATAAACCCTTCATTACTGTATCTTATCTTAATAGGTGATGAGTCCTTTTGATTCGATACTGCCAGACGATTAGAGATTTTTATGGGGGCACTTAGAGCATTCGTATTACCTTTATAAGCCAACCGGATGAAAGGAAGTTGGACCTACAGAACCACCCAATCTTGTATTGTTATGGATCATCAGAACTTAACTGCCTTTGGAACTACTGCCTGAATCTAGGAGAGGATAGACACTTCGAACATTTGTATTAACTTTGCCTACTGGATTACTTTCAGTGGCACAGAATAACCAACTACCAGTTTCGGGGATCGTGCGTAGAAACAACCAGCCCTGTTTGATTTACTCGTGCCGCCCTACTTATGATGCTTTCCGAAACAGGAGGATTGATGAATATGGATTGATTTATCATAATGGATGGATGAGTCTGCTTCGCAAAACAAGAGCACCTCAACTTATCACTGCCCTGTTTATTAGTGATGAACTGCGATGGTTGTTCTCGAGAAAGACAAGGAGCGAGGGAATTACATCGCCGAGGATACATACAAAGAACTCTACCCCTATAACCTTCCCTTTACCCTTCACCCTATTATAGAGTGCTTGCTGTCCAACCTATTGCTTTCAGCCCCAGGAATCAGAGCCAGAGGGGAAGTATGCTATTCACCCCTTCTACTATCTGACCTTTTATCTTTACCCACTCGAAATAACTAGACCCTCCCTATATAACACTTTATTTATGAATCCCTTAGGAGGTACTGCTATGAGCCAACCCTTTACTTTTTATTAACCTGGCCTTATGAATTATGGTACTGTTTATCACCCTATTTGTCCGGCCAAGCCTTTACAATACTATAAATAAATGATAACCTACTCCAAGGAAGAGCCCTCTCCTTTTAGTCGAGCAGCTCCGCCCCTCATAGCCTTTCTTTTTTTAACCTACACTTATAAGGTAGCAGGCGAAGGGTGAATGGCGCGCACTACAGAGGTGAATGAAAGCACAAGCACCTATTCCAGAAGAGTGGGCGATCCCAGGCAGGCGGGCAAGCCAGCAAGCGAGCTAGCAAGGTCCGCCCCACCCATAACCCTCGTAGACAGGAGTGGATCGCCTAATACATAGATCAGGACTGAACGCCTTCTAATAGTGGTGGGAGGTCAGCACCTGAGCCATAACGCTATAATAAGCCATAGATTCTGTATTGTCCTTTATAACGTATCAGCAGGAAGGATATTTTTATTGGAAGGATACAGCTCACATCGGAAAGCGAAAGCAAAGGAGCAATTTACTCTTCTTTATCGCTCAACTCGTCTCGTGAACTCTCCATCCAGTTTCAATTCATTGAATTCACTGTTTCTTCCTTCGTGGGTGCACTTCTTCCATCCATCCATAATTGGTTTTCGTGGTGTTCACCTTCTCGCTCAACTCAATCAATCCGTTTCATTCTTTCAATACGTCGTGGGTTTTTATCAAGCGCTCAAACCTCCTCACCACCTAATGGGGAAGGGTATCAATAAAGCAATCCTCAAGGGAAGGGGTCTATGAGGAACCTAGTTCCGTAAGGTGTCTTTGTAAGAGTATCTATGTAGGTCGGTATAACGGTTCAGTAGATCTCTGGAAGCTCGCTCAAGGTTGAAGGATCCATTCAAGGTATTATCGGTGTAAAGCAAGGGTAACTGTTCCTTCCTGGTCAAAGGCTCAAGGTTCCCCATCCAGCTAAAGGTTAAAGGGCTTTCGATAAAGGGGCAAGGCGATGGTCGATCCCTCCTCCTTCCTCTCCTCAGTTAGGTAGTAGAATAGGTAGGATAAGTAAGCATCTAATGGGAGCGTAGTGACCTCTCCCTAATTTTGAATAATAAGGGTAGAAGTAGGCCCAGCAGCATTGGAACCTTGCTTACATTTATACTGAACATGTCTACTGAACATGACATGGAGTACCGGCATATATATCTAGTGAATCAACTCGGAGCTTCACACGTTGGAACTTATCCTTTAACTCACTCGCCATACATATAGAGTAGTCCCGCACTACAGCTCCGCACAGAGAAGAGCTAGAGGAGTAGTTAGCTTTGGTATGTACGCACAACACCTTAGTTATTATTAGCCCTATGTTTTTATGACTTGACACCAATGATTTTTTATTTTCTTTTATATAACTAGAGTTTGAACTAACTACAGCAGCAGCCATAACAACAGCAAGTGAGCAAGAAATAAATAAAGATAATTAGGCATTAAGGAATATAGGTTCTTATTAGATATAAGTGTTCTATCAGTTTCAAATCTTAGGATTCAATTCGACGAAAGCGTAATTACAGCGTATGATTTATCAATATTATTTTTTATTTCTTTAATTAAGAGAGATTGTACTCTATGGTTTGTACTCTATGAATAACAGTCAGCCCATCGCAGATAAGTACCCTCAGTGTCATACCCGTTTTAACCTAACCACATGCCGCATAACCCAACACGGGAGGGACGGTAGGATTACTGAAGTAAGTAAGGATTTTAATAAAACCAAGCCCAGTTGTTCGACGTCACCCGTTCTAAATAACATCATGTCCCAGTAAGGTGTGATTCTATGTGTTTTAACAGTTCGACGTGAACCGGTTCTAAATACCCCATGCCCAGGAGGTAGGTGTTCGTGCCATGTGTGAACGAAATTACAGTCAGCGATGGTGAGGAGCACTGGTTAGTAAATGATTGCATACATTGGCTATAGGCATCGAGATGGGTAAGGGTAAAGGGGGGTTCATAGCGAAAGTGTATACCCACTAAGTATTCCTTCCTCAAGTGTTATCGAACGCTGGTGAATCTGTATCCGAACGCCCGTCCATCCAACAAGGCTCTCCTAATTGACAATCATCATCCATCCCTCCATGTTTCTGAAGTTCAACTGTCGTTCCTCAATCCAGGGCAGTTTTATGAGGATCCCACCACGACAGGTTGTTCCTTCCAATAAGGCGGGTGCAGCATAAGAGACTTCGTTCAACTGTGTACCTCGCATATTAAGACACCAGGTTGGGAGCTGGCACAAAGTTGGAAAGGGTGGGTAGATGTGTCGTGATCCAAGTTAGCTATTGACTGATTCAGATATGGATTTACAGCCTACATCTTTCGGGAGGGGTGGTCCTGAGGACGACAGTCAACTGATTTCTGACCTATTGGGCACGTGGTGGGACAGAGAAACCGGGCCTGAGACCTGCCTGAGATCATCTTGCTGTGCCTTACTGCGGAAGACCTGACTGCCTGAGCCCTCTCTCTTGTTTGCCTGGGGGCGTGTGGGCTTAGGTTATAGGTTTGGTGAGATCACGAGAGGTTAATTTACTTACCCAGACACCCTTTAAAAAGTGGGAAATTATGCAATAGAAAGTGTCCTCTCCTTATCAGTCGAGCCTGCTTGCCACACCGTTGCGAGAATACTTAATTGACCATTTAACTTAGCAAATGCAAACAAAGAACCCGGTATTTAAGTGGTAAATTCAGGAAGGAAAGGTGGCATATCCGGATGATAGATAGTTCGAGGGTGGGTGGTCCATTGAGATGGTAAATTTACGAGTGAGAGGGTGGCGTATGGGGAGTGGCCGGCGGGGGGAACGCTTGAGACCGGGCTCCCCATTGCTCCTTGACCGAGTCGATTGATGGCTGCTGCTGACAAGGCCAAGGAACCTGGTCTATATAGGATGAACATCGGCGATATAGTCGTTAAAAAAATAAGATAATAACTAAAGTCAATAAAAAAAAAAGGAAAGTGTCAATAAATAGAGTCTTTGTAGTTGTAGTCAGGTCAGTTCATTCTGAAGAATAAGTGTAGGTTTATATATCCTTCCCCTATAGCTGCTGTTCCACTATCTTTCCTACAATCCAAGCCAGTTGGTGTTTAAATTGTCTTTAGGTATCATTAGGGCGTTTCACACTGCTGGAGGAGGGGGGGGGGGGGATAGAATGATCTCATACAGGCGGGACGCTTCGAGGGATGTTGTGCTTTGCTTTAAACTTCGACGCTTTTTTATATATGTTTAGAGTATGTGCTTTTTTTGATTGGAGAGATTTAATTTAGTGGATCTCAATTAACAGGTGGAGCTGTATTTATCAATATACCTTGAGTCTATATATTAGAACCAATCTTATGGTAAGGGATAAAAAAAGAAACAAGCCTTCAATTACCAGTCACCATACAGCCATGTGCCTTTAACCTGCGGACTTCCTTGGTGGGTTCCTTACGCGGTCTTGGCGTCCTTGGCGGGTACTTACTTTCCTGACGCTGACTGGGACTGGGCGATTAGCTCTAGGCTCAAGCAGGCAACACAATAGAGAAGGCGACTAGATTATGGCTTTCGGTGAAGGTACCCACTTGGTGTGCTGGCTAAAGTAGTTCCAGGTGGGCTTAGTGATTCTATGCAGCGGGAATTCTAAAAGTAATTTTTTCTTACTCCAGATTGGAAGTTAAGGAACTTTATATCTATGAATCAATTGGCTTGGCTTTTATACTCGCCGGGGATACTTGGCTTTTATTTTCCACTTCTATAAAACAGCCTCATTAACTATTTTCATATAATAAAATAGAATCTTTAGGGGGTCTGGGGAAATCCCTCCCTTCCATCGGGACATGAGAGTGGATTCTCTCATTACTGAACTATGCCTTCAATGAAGTTTATATCTGATAGCCGGGATGGAATTAATTGTATTTTAGTTATGGAATTAATTGTATTTTAGTTTTAGTAGCAGAGAGCCCCGCCGCTTGCTGGGAAAAGAACTGAGGCTGGTACAAACTGAAGAAGCTGGAGAACATGGCAGCTTGCTGCTTGCTGGCTTTACGAACCTTCCCGCCAAATGGATAGATAGATTTAGTTCCCCCATATTACACGAGACGAAATATTTATTGAGTTCCCCAAAGAAGGTTGCCACCATACACGATATATTATGTTATCAAGGTGACACGGGCACATTGAATCAACATGGTGCAGGACGGTGCAACGGGAGGTGCTCCAACGGATGAACGACAGACAATGGAAGGCTTCTTGAGCTTGCTGGCTAGATGTTTCTGTGTGAGTGACTGAAAGAATATGAATCGAATAACTGATCGAGCTCTCTATTGATGCTTGCCTGACTGATCAATCGAATGATAACTGTTGATACCCGGCGATTGATAAAAAATGGATCTAAATTATTTTAACTGGAGGCGATGAACTTTAGGGTGGATAGACAATATAACAACTCGAAGAAGCTGGTCCAACCTCTCTAGCAACACGTTATTGCTTAACATTCTCGCCCAACGGGTTCATTCGACCATTCTCGGTTT
>Ga0233342_1000127_pt1 | contig 23455 bp, 19 predicted proteins | sample GEONDECOMP273_FD_180706 | JGI IMG/M metagenome (GOLD analysis project Ga0233342, IMG submission 180706) | Leaf litter microbial communities from Shasta-Trinity National Forest, California, United States - GEON-DECOMP-273 | ecosystem: Environmental > Terrestrial > Plant litter > Unclassified...
GCGGGGTACGAGGACACGTGGGACGAACGTATTTCCTGTGCTTTATTTGCTTTACGGGGTATGAAACTATATATTTTTCCGCGAACTCATATCCAGCATGAGACCTCCCTGCGTAGGAGGATAACGGCCAGTATAATCCTTTCCGTTCGGTCAGTCTAAATCCTACAATCCTTATTCTTCTGTGTAGACTGGTTTCAGCCTTCGTCTTCCAGCGATCAGTATTTATACCTCACTTCGTGCGGTAACACAAGCAGCATGAGACTTACTTGAAGGGAGACATAAACTATTATTTACTTAAGGAAACGCCAGACTGACTCTAAGCCCGAAACAATCTAAATCAGTAGGGTGTAGGCCTAACAACGCACAGTATGAATTCGCCGATCCTATCCTAAGCGCGAAGCAGATTTGACGTATTAAGGGTCACCCTCGTTCGATTTCCTTCCGGGACAAATAAAATGAATGAGTAACCTCGTCCAACGATGCCAGCCAGCTATGGGTTCCAACACCAAAATGGGGATATACCGGAGGCAAGTCCAATTAAATGTACAGTTCAGTTTCTACCGGTCCAGAGTACAGTTCAGTAATTGTAGGAGACCCAGCACGAGAAGGAGTACCCCCAGCCAGGTCACTTTATTTCCGTCCGAGGGTGGAAAAATTTAGGGAGTAACATTACTTTATTGAACTCCCGGGAGGCAGGGAGTATACTATTGAACTCCGGTGGGTGGTGGCTGGATGGAACTAAGGAACCAGTGTGACTAGCTGCTGCTAACAAGCCCTCAACTAATCTGATCATTAGGCTAGAACTGATCACCATTCTTTGTAGGCGTAAGGTAAGTATCAATTGTACCTTCCTTTATAAGCAGACCCATTGCACTTACCCTGCTTTGCTTCGTAAGCTAAGGTAAGGACTAACTGCACCGTAAGGACCGATTGTACCCTCAATGGTCAATGGCTGGCTAACCGGTAAGCCATCTTCAGATGAGTACCGTTACCACACGCATTGATAGTTGTTTGTGATCAGTCAGCTTCGGGTCAGGGAAGTTGGTAGGGGTGAGAACAATTACAACAGTCGTATTTTATTATTGGAGCGCATACCCAGTGTAGGCATTCAAAAGTAAGCTTGAAGCCGAGTATAGCGAGGTAGAACGAGGTCAGGAAGGAGGGCGAGACGACCAGAGGTGGGGCATGGGACAGACCTACTTTCTTCCTTATTTTTAAAATAAGAACGTGTATTGAGGTAAGCACTAGAAAGTGAGAACGCTTGTTGACACCCAAGTATAGCGAGGTTAGGTTGGTGAGAGCGAGCTTTCGTTTCAGCCGCCTTGGATAGGGTCGTCTTCCACTTCAGCTCGGGTGAGCATCACAGATATCTTCTTTTATTATTAACCTAAGAATGCGTATTTGGATTTGGGGTAAGCATTTCAACGTGAGGAAGCTTCAGGGTGAGGTTAGGAAGGGTGAGGCCCAGGTCGGGACTACATACTTGCTTTCATTCTTATTGGAAAAGGAACGCGTATCAAGGTGGACACTATAACGCAAAGAAGCTCGAAGCCAAAGGAGAGTGAGGTCAGGTTGGGACATACATATTTTATTACTGGCTGGTACTTACCCCTAACCACTTGAATTATTTCATTCAAGGTGAGCAGTCATAAGCAGCGTAAGAAGGTAAAGACCAATTATACCTTCCTATGAAGAGAAGAGCTATTAGGTCACCTTAACTCACTCATCGTCGTTATTGAATTAACCTGAGGTCACAAGGACCCATTGTGCTTACCTGCCTTCCTTAAGAAGCGTAAGAGAAGGACCCATTGTACCTTTTCTTTTTTATGTAAGGTATAGACTTTCAGGTTACATGAGAGATATCGTCAGATGAGTATCATTACTGCACGCATATATTTTTCTTGGTAGCTGTTAGTGATAAGACATCAGGATAAGGCAGCTCTGGGGTCAGGTAAATTGGTAGGTTGGACCATCACAGCAGTCATCTTATCTTATTGGTCGACCCCTAAGAAACATGTTCTTCCGGTAAGCGCTTCAACGTGAGAATATGACTTAAAAAGATTGTAGTTGCTTAACAAAATAGCTCGTGAACTCGCTGCCCACCCCCTCCCTCTCAAAGACCAATTACTATATTTAATTGGCAAATTAAACCCCACGCTTCTTTCTTTACCATCATTACCATGATTCTCATGGTTCTAAACAGTAATTTAACTTTCTTCAGTAGTCGATCCAGAACCTTTAGTTGCAGAGTCAGTTTCAGAGTAACTCGACTATTTATTCCCACCCAAATCCCGTAGCTATGGTATGCGCAAATGAATGGTTATTCCCTTCCGGTGCTTAAAGTTTTTTTCTCTAAATTCTATTCATGTTGATTGAAGCAACGCACCAAAAGTCAAGAATTATTTCTCGACAACTAGGATTTTCGGTTCCAGTGTCTTCTTATTGTATCAGGGTAGAGTATATGTACCTCCAGGATTGCGTTAAGCCTTACTAAGGGAAGCTCATCAAGCCCCTTCTTCCGCACACCCTGGTACGATTAAGATGAGCACTTACTTAAAAAATAATCTTTTTGGCCTGATATGAAGAAAGACATAGCTTATTTCTGTTTGGAATGCCAAGGGGTAAAGGCGGAACACCAACACCCCGCTGTAAAACTAGACCCTAATGATATACCTGAACGGAAATGGACTGTTGTATCCACAGACCTTAGATCCGGGATTCCTAAATCCAGGAACCGTCATGATAAAATCCGGGTAGTCGTTGACAGGTTAACCCAGGTTGCTCACTTTAGACCTGCCCACCAGAGCCGCAGCCGTAGCTAAACAATTCCTTAGGTATATAGTGGATTACACGGAATACCCAAACTCATTCTATTCGATAGGGACAAGATCTTTACGTATCGATTTCGACCACCCAAGCCCTAGGAACTCTACTTCACTTTCTTATGGCTTATCATCCTGAGACGGATGGGCAACCGGTTAACCAAGTCTTTCAAAATATGCTCAGGATGTACGCAATGGATCAACGACAGAAGTGGAAGGATTATCCCCACCTAGTCGAATTCGCTCACAACAACAGTGACCATTCCTCTCTCGGGCATCTTTTGAAGCCTTGTATGGGAGAAAATGTAGAACTCCCCTTAGCTGAGATAACTTGGAAGATCGGATTTTTATTGGACCCCGAAATAGATGGAAAACCAGCCAGCAAATTATACAACATTGAAAGGGAAGGGGTTCCATAAGTAGGGGTTGAATAAGGTCCCAAGGGTTCGATGTATACCTGTCTCTCCCTCTAAACTCGTAAATCTAGCCTGAAGAATCAATTCCTAACGAAAGATTGATCGAATGATAGCAAATATAGCCGGGTAAGGATTGAACCAGAAAAGAAGGAAATAAGGAAGGTTAGATTGATTGGCGGGAAAGCGGCGGGGAAAGCTATTGGTTAGAATGCGCCAGAAGGAGCAACCGAGGGATACCAGAGCTCTTTCAAAGTGTGAGTGAAAAAGCTTTGAAAGATATACTTAAAGGTTTAGTTTATTAGTTGGTTGTTTTGCTTATAACAGCCCTTTTTCAAACTTTAAGGAGGCGAAGAAGTTATTATGTTATCTCCGAATAACCACATTCCACTGGAGTGGGCCTTATTAATCTAAAAGCAGATACAGAAGTTAACTTTTATTATCTGTGAGGTCCGTGGATAATAGCTTACTATCGCAGCGCTATCGGTCGGTCCAACCCGGAGCCAAACTTGATTGGGTTGGGAACTTAACTTAACTTAACTTAAGGGCAATAGGTCCTTGACATCAAGTGTAAGGAACTCTATCTTTGCAACTAGAGAAAGCAACCGTGCCCCCTTAAGGCTGCGGACCAAGACCCAAACCCCTATAAGGTAAGGAATTATTCTTTTAACTTAAAAGTATTAAGGAAGTATAAGTAATTATTCTTTGTCTTAATAGTAATTGAATTCTCTGTCTTCAGGAAGGAATAGAAAGGAGCTCTATAGGAGTTTATCAATTCCCCTTATCATGGGTAGGTCTTCAGCAAGTAGAAGGAAGGCATTTAGGAGCTTTAGTCCTTCATCAGTCAGCAAGATAGAACAAGAAAAGGAATCAATCATCATACAAGGAAGAGCAACAATAGAATCTTTACTCCTTATTACCTAACTCCTTACTTTCTAGAAGTCAGATAACACTTGGTTGAGAAGGAATCTATAACTCTAAGGGAAACAGAGGAATAAAAAAAAATAGTTACTAAGTAAATTGAAGATTTTTACACTAACGCATGAACATTTTGATTCTAACCAAATTTATAAGTCAATTTTTTGAGCTCACAGGAAAGATATAGGAATTTATAACCCTTAATAAGCAAAGATTCCTAGTATTGTATTATGATACCGCTAGAAAGGATTTCTTCAGGGATTACTTCAAGCTATGAGGAAAGGAATAGGTCTTTAGGATATTCAGGACTGAAGAATAAATAAGGTTTATATAATAGGAATTCTATTCTTCTTTATTAGTTAAGGGATTTAGAAGTATTAATAAGGAAAGATACTTTAGTACTATTTTTAGAGTATTCTTCTTATTTTTAGTTAACTCCTAACTCTAGGAGGAAGAAGATAGAACTCTATTAGAAAGGTCTATAAGTCAGATAGAACTAGAGAAGGAAAGGAAAAGTCAGTCAGCTCCTCATTACTCATGGTCACTCCTAACAAATAGGAATCTTATATATATATTATTAGGTAGGAACTGGTAGGAATATTATACTAGACTTATACTTTGTACTCCCTATATTCTTTTTATCACTGATAAACCCAAGGAACCCATTGAAACCCCAAACCTCTAATAGAACAAACCCACTCCTCTTACTACTATAAACGATCGAGCTTCTTCGCTGGTGTAGTAAAGATATCTCCACTTAGACCTCGATAGCCGGAGCCAACTCCCTCTATACCTTTACCTTACTTAGATAGTCTAGATAGAGCTTTTACTTACTGTATCCCTTCTTAGATGCCTCCTTAGTAAGAGGGCTGGCTTTACCAGATCGAGGGTGGTCCCCTGCCCCCATATATTAATCCCAACCCCCAGAATAGATCTCCAAATCAGTTCATTAATTTTATATCTAGACTTTATATGAAATCATTTCCGATCACTCTATTTTTAACGGATCAATTCCCTTCCTAAACTACTCCGAAGGGGATAATGGGTTCTTCAATTTTAAGTCTAAATTACCTTCCTAAAACCTCCGACTCCTCGCCGATAACCGATCTGAGCTATCCTTCCCCTTCATACCACACCTACCTTCTATCCCCGGCTACCAGTCACTGGCTATCAGTCTCTCTCGCTACATTACTTGCCTTATTAAATAGTAATCCTCATCACTATGGGCTGGTAATCCTTCTCTCTCGTTACATGACTTGCCTTATTGGAGCCATCTACTTGCCTACTGAAGAGCGGGATTGTTTTATCGAGGCCGAAGGCCAAGGGTGTGCCTCCATCGACAACTTAGGAGGAGCCACCTACTTGCTGGATCCATAGCGGAAGTAGACCTAATTATGTGCGATCAATCATCCAATGAACTTAAATGAATCGCACAGAGAAGGCGGTCCACCGGAAAATGAGAGGGTTATCCCTTTAAAGATGCGGACAAGCAATCAATTCTTCAAGATTGAAACGCAATTATCGAGGAGCGTTCGGGCCGACTGATTCATTTAGGGGCCTATCTTTTTTTGAGGCCCAGATTTATTCCCCTCAATTCTCCCCTCCACCATACCACATTAGTTACTCCGTCAAACATCTCCCTTCCATATATTTTTATGCAGGTTTTATTTAGTGGATTTGCCGCGAAAACACTATGTGTTTTTACGTAAGTAATGTAAAGTAGATCTTCTCCAAAACCTCTAACAATGAATACAACTGCCATGACCCCTGTATTTTTACCATCTTTTCTTATTCCTACCTATTTTGTTTCCCGTTATGCCTCACTAGCTTCTCATCCTTCGCAGTACTGTTGCTTTGTTCAACTCGTTATTGTCTCCGAAATTTCCCAACAGCTGCTATTAGAGCGTTTTATTTATATATATTCCGCCAATAAAATCGTGGTCACACTGGAGGGAAAGCGTAGATCCAGAACACCATTATACTTAGTCGGCATACAGGGGTCCACACTAGAATTCCATATTTTATCCCAGCGAATAAAATCATCCCTCTCTGCTCACGCCAAAGCACCTATTCGAGTTGTGAAACGGAAGGGTTGGAACGCCCTTTGTTCCCTTCTCACCAGGAGTTATCGAGATCCTCTTACATGGGGCATATCCCTCGAAGAGCTCCGGGCACGTAGCTTTGCTAGTTCTAGGAAAGTAAGTTTGGAAGTAGCAACCTAAAAAGTTAGGCACCTAGCTCCTAAGACCCTATACCACCTTAGCCCAAGTTGTCCCACAGATCACACGCAACGATGTAACCCTTTGGCCCCTTACAACACTACTTTGAATGCAGAGACATTCGCTTGGGATAATCCTCTTGAGGAAGATACTTAATTTTTTCATTTACCTGGGTTCGAGCGCCTCTATCTTTATTTGAGAGCAAGTAACTTTACTACACCTTACAATTGAAACGACCTGGGGCACGCTAAAATACAGGTGCTCCAGTGGCTGGCTCATAATTTGGTTATCCCACACAAGTTGGGAGACTTGAAACTCTTTCTCCAGGGTAGCACCCAATCGCATAAATCCCTTTTCATGCAGCTCCTCTTCCAGTCCCTTAACGTTTATTTCGCCACACCCACACTCAACCACTTTGAAGGGGCCAATGATGACCATGATCTTTTTATTTTAGATGGAGTTTCTCAAGTTATTGGATAGGATAGCTGGGGAGTTTCCTTCCCTTATAGCATAGCTGGGATTAGCTCCGAAAAGTACAGTGACCTTCCTTATAGCATAGCTTCCGTGTAATCCCCTTAGCTTCCTTATAGCTAGTATTTGGTACGATCTGGTATGAACGTATAGGACTTCGTGTAGGTTCAGGTTGGCAAGCCGTAGTTAAGCGAGCCACGAGGTTCGGGTAAATCAGCCCAGCCAGGTATCGAACCAGCCAGCTACAGGTTTTCCAGCTGCCAATCTATGCTTGGAGCTTCCAGCCCAAGAACTAGCAGCACGAGGTACGGGGGACATAAGCCAAGAGAAGCAAGCGCTAGGGCATATCACCCCAGCTCTCGATCAAAGCGATAGCTTAACCAATCTTATCAACCATAGAGCCTTGTAGGCAACTCACCTAGCCTCAGATAGCATTGGTACTAACAATACCTGCCCCACATAACATAAGGAAGATAGCCCCTTCTCTGCTCAACAGTCCCTTGGGAATCCTCTTCCCTCTAGTGCTCTTTAGTGTGTGCGTAGAAAGACCAATCTATTGTAAGCCTTCTGAGATTTACCTACGTTTTAAATTACTTCTGAGCATAGAATGAAGGACTCTTACTATAATATTGTTATATTCCTTGAACCTCCCTCTTGCTGTCTCGTGGGCGAGTTCAGACTCATAAAGATAAACAATAACCTAGCTTAATAAACCTAGCTTAAAAGGCAGTAAATCCATCGTGCCGATGCGAAATCCATCGTGCACCGTGACAGATTAGCCCAGCTACTATTTTCATTTCTATCACTTCGTGTAAACATCTTTACCAATAATTCGTGTGGTGGACACTTCTCCAAGCGAACCAGATACAATAGGGTGCCCAAGGGGGTGCCCAACACTCAAGGCATGCAGCTTTCTTTATCTTTGCAGTCCCAGGATAAAATAGAAAGGTTTAGGTTTAATAATTCCCATACAAACATAAACTGCCTCATTAACCTAATTACAACTCGAAGGAATTTCATCATATACTTTACCACTGCCTCATTAACCAAATTACACTCCTATCTTTTATCCTATGTTCCGAATCAAACCCACCAGATAGAAGTCTTGGTAAGAAAGTTAGCTGTATCGGTATCGATAAGAGAGTAAAGGTGACTTGTAAAGCTATTCTGCTTTAGCGCCAAATAAATAATAAGGTGCTAATAAAAGAAGAGGGAGAGGCACTATAAGCAACAAGTCTAAAGAAGGTGCGTTATAAGGTGCGTTTAGCTCTTGCTCGACCCCCACCACCCAATAAGCCTTGAGAGCAAGGAAACAGAGTTTTCAAAAAAGAAGGATTTTGCTAGTTATAGTGTTCATCAATGGGGCTTAAATTTGGCAGCCTATTAGTTAGTATGAAAATTATTTATGTCTTTTCTTATTACTGAGGTCTGCCTTTATATCCTTGGAAGGGTTGCCTCTGGGTACTAACTAATCCCCACTCTTTTAGAGATTAGTGGGATGATTAGTTGCACTACTCCCTGTACTACCATAAAATTAGGGCCAGTCATGTGTAGAGTAATTGAAAATGGTTACATCCTACTTCTGGTGCTTTCCCCCATTAAAACTATCTCCTCTTTAAGTAAGTGGCTTTATCCATTATGAAGCTTGTCGCGTGGATGATGCCAGAGGTTTTAGTGGGGCCTACAGTCTTAATGATGCTAAGGGTGGTGGACATACACCGTGGGGGTTTCCTTGTTGGTTGCGTAGTTGTGGATAAGGCTCAATTGAGACCAATACTTTTTGCTAAGTACCCTTCCACCTTTCAAAATTTGGAAGGATTTATATAACTCAGTCTTCTCTGTGTGGTCCACTGGTGGAAATATATGAAGGAAATGCTTTGTTAAGGTCCATGATTATATAGATGGCTAGACCTGATGTAAAATATCTGAAGCTGGGGGTGTACTCCCTTGATCCACTACTGCTGCCAACTCGTTCCTTGCTTCCCTCATAATCTCGTCGTACTTTTCATGGGTATGCAAGATGAACTCATCGTTCTAAGGACAAGGTAAGTTGTAGCTTACCAGAAACACCATATCACTCATAAAAGTTGTAATTTGAGGACCTGTTGGCATGGTCTTCTTGTCTGTGCTATTCCAATTGTGCATCTTTGTCGTCCAAGTGTCTGCGTCCATGGAAATAGAAGTCCTATTTGTGACCTCTAGTATACGCATTGTTTGGATAGGGATTTCATTTATGACTTTGTTCACTTAATTTACAACTAAGGCCCTATGTGCAACCTCATCCCGTGTATCACTCAAATATTTTATTACCCACTGAGGCAGCTCATCATATTGAAAATAAAACTCCACGTGCTTTAGTAGCGTTGCATCAAGACATGTGTATGTTGGCAGCTTGGATTTGTCTTTTCTTCCATATGATTGGAGTTTGCTCACGTCTTTTGAGGCATATTTCAGCATTGAGTTTACATATAGGCAGATTTGCTAATCAATGTATATAGTGGCCCTTGCTGTGGCCCTTCCTGCAGCGGCCTGTCCTATGGTGGACGCTTTCACTGTTGTATGTGTGGAATATCCTCCACCAGGTAAGCTTTTTTCTTTTTCCCAGGGGGGGAAAGCGGCAGATCGAGATCCAGATTTTTATGTTCGTGGTACAGAGTCAGATTTTCGATATAAATATTCTTACCTTCGATAGCGAGACCCTGATCCAGACCTTCGTTATCGAGGTCGAGATTAGGATTTTTATCCAACTTATCCACCGGCACCACCATCACCTGATCCAGCCACAGTAGTTTTAGTTGACTCAGCAACAAAGCTAGCAGCACCCCGACCAGCAGCATCTGAGCTAGTAGCAGCATCCCTACCTGTTCCATAAGCAGGAGAAGCACCAGTATATTTTATGGTGTTTTATGCATAAAAGCGAACCAAATTTCTAATTCCTGCATACAAATAGCTATTAGTAGCAAATGATTGCCAACGTTAATTTATTTTGGATAGACAGCCACTCGGAACTTCCGGATTTCATTTAGGAACTACTGCCTTTACTTATTATATAAAATGATATAGGCACTTGGACCAGGACTATTTAGCCTATTTGCATTACTTTATCTTGGACGGCTACCCATGGTGGGCGGCATGGCATCATGGTCTTTTTTCGGCATTTGGAGCAGGCGATCTTGGAAGGAAGCGCTTGCTTGGGTGGGCAGAACATTGCTATTCATCTTTACCCTATCTTGCCTTTTTACTGTTACCACTCACTTACTGCTTTACCAACCTTACTCCGTACCTCAGCCCCACATTTACAGTATATAATATCCCATAGAGCTTTTGGACGAGCTTCCAGACAACACAACATTCACTGGAATCACACTTGCTTTATTAATCTTACCTTTGTAGGCACTTTATTGATTGGCTCACTGGACCTTTACTTTTAGCATTCACGGGCGGGCTTGCTTAGGCACTTTGGACCTACCCATTCATATTTACCTTTATATGCCTACAGGAACACTTTCTGTTGGACAGCTCAGTTGTTGGGATGATGTCGGATCGTTGGAACTGCTGGATTGATTCTATACAACCATAACTTATGAGACACGGTTGGATGGTCGAGTAGCTGAGGAATTTATTTGCTCCCCTTGCCCAATTATGGATAGCACGACTGCTGGATGGATGGTCGATTAGCCGGAGGAATTTGATTTGCATGCTCCTGCGGGATGATCCCGAGAGGGTTTCCCTTTAGCAGAGATCGTGGAACTGCCGGATGGATTATCAACAGAACTAGAGACACGGCTGGATTATATGGTCAATCAGAGAACCTTGTTTTGGACAGGCTTACATACAATCACTTGCTTGAGTAATAGAATGGCGGGTACGGCATTTAGAACCTTTACTACTTACCCTTTACTTAACTCTTATCACCAACCTTGTTCACCTACCTATAGATACTTTATTACTTAGACTTACTGCATCGGACAGATTAGATGGATGGGACATAGAGCTGAGCTGTACGAGCTTCGATACGGCATAGCCTTACATAACACTTACTTAATGAATTAGTCTGCTGGGTACTACACTATTTACCTTTTCTATGCTGCCTACTACTGAACTGTAACCACTACTGAAGTGTTTCCAAACCACACCTTTATCCAATAGACCTTACCACCTATTGCTTTAGCCAGGGGGGATACAGCACTAGGATATTGAATCTTTACTCTACCTTATGTTGGTAATACGTATGAACTTCTGGTTCGGTCGAGTATGATACTCTTCATCCATTTGAACCCACCAGCTAGGAATAGAAGACCTAAAGAAAAAACTAGACCTGCTTATCCCTATACGTGTTCTCCCTATACCACTTGTTCTCAATTAATCACTTAGGAAGGAGGGAGGTACTGCTATAGAACTTATCTTATCAGGACGGCATTATACAACCCTTCCCTTTACCTCCAGTCCACCCTCCGTACCCACCTGAAGGTATAGACCTGACCTATATCACTTGCTTCATTCATCGCTTAGTGGGTACTGCTAGGAACCCTTCTCAGGATCGGATCATACAACCTTACCCTACCTACTTACATTTTTGATGTCCACACCGTGCCTTGCTTCAGCCAGGTATCTGGGTACAGCACTTAGAAAACTATGAACCTTAACTCAACAGCCTCCCTTTACCTTTACGATGACCGACCAACTTCCCACCTGCTTAACCTTACGACTTACCTCACCTATGTCCCAAGCTTACTCGTTGTATGGGTTACTTTCCATAGAGAATATATACCTTTTGGACAAGCTTCCAAACAGCATTCACCAGGAATCACACTTGCTTACAGATCTTATTGGTACCACTATGAATTAATATTCCGGCCGAGCCTTGCCTAGGGATACGATTCAGGAATTTGAACCCACTCATTCTAGGATATACCTACTTCCCATTCATCTTAGTGCCTACCAACCCCTTCTCTTGCCCACCTTCAGACCTATATGCCTATACCAATTGCTCCATGAATGGCTTACCAGGTACAGCTATATACTTATACAGGATGGGATGGCATGAAACAACCTTACCTTTACTTATGTGTTTCCAAACCACACCTTTACCCAATAGACCTTACCCAACCGAACTTAGAACCTATTGATTGCCTTTAGCCAGGAAGGATTAGGAGGGTACGGCATTACCCTTTACTTACTACTGCACCCAACGGGTTATTGAGCGCTGCCTACCCAACCACACCTGCTGAAGCCAGGAAGACGAGAGAGAGAGTAAGCACTAGAATATTTCCCTTTATCTTATGAACTTGGTATAGGATCTTCCGGGGTACCGCTATGAACTATCCCGCTTAGGATAGGAGCCCATACAATTCATCCATTATAACCTACTCTATCACTAGGAATTGATCTACCTGCCTTTCAGTTCATGCCTGCTACGAGTAGTTACCCACCAGAAGACCTAGCACCTGCTATTAGCTCTAGACCACTTACTTAATGAAGTGCTTAGGAAGGTACGGTACAGCTATAGAACCGAGCGGAATGAAATGGATGGCATGAAACAAACTTACCCTTCTCCCTCTTACTGAAGTGTTTCTTTACTACCTACCCATAGACTTAGAACTGTTCGAACTATACCACTTTGATTCATGAATCTTAGTAGGCTACTGCAATATACTTTTCTATTAGCGGGTCGAGAATTTATATTCATGATTTACAGGTCATTATTTATATATGTAATAACGCTATATATTTTTTCAATTAGTTTTTATAGATGGAAAGATTAGTAGTTGAGATTAGTAGGACTGCGGGGAGCTTGATTAAGTGGTGGAACTAGCTGACTGGAACTAGCTTTATTAAGAGTCATATTTATAGTACGATATTAGGAGTGGATATTAGCTATGTTTACCCTCGAGCCTAAGCACCTCACATAGTTTGGGGGTTCGTCAGGTTTCCATGAAACAAAGGATAACTACTTGTTCGGATAGTTCCTATTGCTAGTTCGATTCATTGATAATAGCTTGAAACATAGAGAGGATTCGAGACTGGCACTGCCTTCGCTAAAGTATTTGAGTGTAACTGGCCTATGAATTCTTTGTTCATCAAGTTCAGAGGGTATGGCCTTGTACTTAAGTGAGGGTATGTTGAACAAGAGCTGAGCGTACAATCAATATATGGTCACTGGAGATATGGTCACTGCGGAGGATATATTAATCTACTCATTAACTGGTATGGTCTGAGCGGAGAACATGTTCAGTATCAGTACGGAGTAGAATTGGGAGAGTATAAGATGTTCATTGGTTCACGTTAACTATGGTTGGGATCTTTCCCCTAAATCTAGGGGGGCTCTTACTCCCATAGGTCGGGGTTCACGTCAGGAAACAACAAACATGTAGTGGTTGGTTATTCAGAAGGTGGGCAATTCGGTATCAGGTGGAAACAAAGCAGCAGGAGACAAAACAAAGATAGGTTCATCGCGATAGCCTCAGTATTTAGTATTTGCATAGATGCAAAGATTAGTTTTGAAAGATTGATTGGGGATTACTGTGGATAGAACGCGGATTAGTTATATATTGATTACGCGATGGATGAGATTCATTACGCATCGAGACTATTCCCTATGTCATGTAGCGCATGGAAACACTATACGAATCCATGATGATTCAGTCATTCAAACAGCTTCCGGTTCTTTTTATTAAGCATGTTTTACTTGCTTGATATGCGTGGATACATATATGTGTGCAGGACACAGGACGGAGCCTTTCCAGCTTGCCAACACATGGGTGTTCGACACAATCAGGAGACTGTGGCTTTATTATGAAATGGAAGAAAAGGTTGATTCGCAAGTCAGTGGAGTACTAACGAGGAGGAAAGCCCAACAATCAGAGGAAGACGATCCGGAAGAGGAAGGGCTTCCTAAGAAACAAGGGCGAAAATCTGCAAAAGAAAAAAAAGGGGAGACTCTGGCCTTAAAATAGAAAAGTTTAGGCCTCCAGTCAAAAATAGAAAGCTCTATTGGGGGAGGTTCCAGACATATCTTTCAAAGTCCAGGAATGCCCCAGTCGATGACAGCTCAAGCAGGAGGAAGTACCAAACCCTCAACAGGTAAATAATGAAAAGAGTCTCCTGGAACTTTAGAGTATTAGAAAGTAAGTGAAAAGTAGAAGCACTCAGAGCGTTAATTAAATCAGAGAACCCTTCTATTCTACTCATCCAGAATACTAAACTGGAAGAAGAAGAAATGTTGGAACTAGTAAATAAGCAGTGGAAAGGCAGTAAAGGAATGGCAGTAAGCTCAAGAGGGGCATCTGGCTGGCTAGGAATGCAGATATCTTAGAGGACAGATATATCCCCCCTTTTCAATGTGCATCTCAAATAAGAACAGTCTTTGGAAGCTTTCAAGCCATTCCAAAGATGCAGATTCAGAGACAGCTAATTCATGAACCAATTGACAAATCAGGAGCATGGGGGTACTTTGACGGTGCCAGTCAAGGCACTCCAACTATGTGTGGGGCAGGAGGCATCATCTTCCTTAGCGAAGTACATCTCATAAAATGAAAAGCAGGGTTGGGAGGAGGCTCAAACAATTATGCAGAACTATTGGCATTGAAGTTACTAATTAAATTAGCTGCAGAGAAAGGTGTTACAAGGTACCACGTGTTTGGAGACTCCTCGGTAGTTATTAATTGGATGAATGGGAAATTGCTTAAACTGCAACTTTTTCTGCCGGGAATGCTGGCTCCCGAACAAGCAAGCAATATGCCCTTGATCTTTAACGGCAACTTTCACTTTAACTGGTGGGACTTAAACTGGCAGGAATGCTGGCTCCCGAGCAAACTATTATTGTTCAACAGCTAGAAATAAATACTCCCTCAACAGCTACCAAAAAATAATAGCTAGATATACTCCAGTCTCCCTCCATCCATATATGCTATATGCAACTTGCTATTGATTTGGGTATTGGTGGGTGTGTTGGGTGAAACTGCAATCCATCAATCCATATACTACTTGTGATCAATACACTATCACTATACGGTGACTGGAACCTGCCATCACTGGTTATCCATATACGATCACTGGTTGGATCAACCGATATACTTACAATCACAGGCTATGATTGGTTACTTGTTCCTCTCCCGATACCCAATACTGGTTTGTTTATTCTCTCCTGCTGCCAAGAGACTCTTACTGGTTGCTACTATTACTTATTACTGATTGCTACTAGTCCTGCTTGGTACCCTCTCCCCCCGCTGCCATGCCAATAGACTCTTAATGGGTGCTACTAGTCCTGCTTGGTTGATCGTCCCTCTACCGCTGCTGTTCCTGCTTCTGTCCACACCTCTGCCACAGGAAAGTAAATACATAATACGTTGGTGTTTATGATGAGAGATCTTCTAGAGTCCCTGCTGTTTTGATTTGGGTCTGCAATTGTAATGTATTTAATGGATGGAAATGAACAAGTATGAGCATGTAGTACTTATAAATTTTCAATTATGTAATAATGTAATATTTGGACATTTTACGGTTGACAGTTAGCCTCAAGTGATATATATATGCTGCTATTTATGGTGAATGTGAGTCAAAATATCTATTTTATCTATTATCTATTTTAGATACTCTTTAAATGCAATTTGTGGAAAATGCATGTTTAAAGAATAATTATTCAAATCAGCTCCGATACTTGGTCTTCTTGAGGCTAAGGAGAGGTGCACACTAGTTGAGTAGTTGGGGCCTTAGTTTGCCTAGGTACCTTAACCTATATTGACCAATGTGACTTTCCAACTGCTTGCCATCCCAAAAGCGAATATTATGATGCTCATAAATTTATTCATTTCATAAATTCAGGTCCTACGGTATTGTCCTTCCGAGGGCAAGGAGGCAGTTATGTCTTTTTAGTTACCATCCCACCTCCTATATAAGGAGGATAAGGAAACCTTAATAAAAGAGGATAAAATAGTAGGTATGCTTGTGTTCTGATTATGGATTGCAATTCCATAATGTTCTAATTTATAAGTAGCCTAACGGAAGCCTACAATGGCAGGATGGCTTACAGCAGAAGTAAAGCATTAGGGTGAAAACGAGTCTACTTTCTTCAAACATTCTTTATAATAAAAATGTTAAGCATTTGGGCCTCCATTTAGATACTTTTGAACGCTTCCCCATAACCATCCCATGCCTTTAAAATATACAGTGTGAGGGTGTGGTGCATAAGGTTCAACTTTCTGTGGGTGACTATAGCCTCAAGCATGAATTATGTAATAAATGTTGGTTTTTTATATGTTTTTGGGTTAGGTGCTTGTTTCCATAGGCACCTACTCCACTTATCAACATAAATTCCTCTCTTTCCACCAAGATGGTCACGAGGTAACTCTCAAAGGACTATAAACTAAGAGTATATGCACAATGGACTCCAAATAGATGTATAACATGTTTAATAAGTGTCACTTTTATTTCATGGCTCACTTGTACTGCATGAAGGCAACTCATCTTCTACAATATTATGCTCTAGGACTCTCTACATTACTTCAGAAGCATAAGGTTCTATTTAAAGAGATGCCTACTGTAAAACCCTTCATAGCTAGATTCATTAGCTTTTCAGTCCAAATAATCGTACTAGGAATCCTTACTGTTAGGGCTGACTTAATATCCTTTACTAGCTTTTTTTCAAAGCTCGTCCCTACCCTAAAAAGGCTCTCCAAACCAAGGCCGTAGGGAATCACTCGGTCTATCTTCTTTCTTTTCTTTAAAGGCATCCTTACCATCTCTTTCCTCACAGTTAGGGCTCTCTTTCCCATATCTGTCCTGACTGTCAGAGCTGTCTTTACTGTTTTATACTTTTCACCAAGGCTTCCTGCGAAGCCGATCATGCAGTTAGATTTCTTGATTGGGAAAGAGACTTTGAGTAAATCCTCAGTTTTGAAAATGCTCCAACCCCCTCGCCCTCCTATTGTCAGGTGAGCCCTAAAGTCGTATTTTTATTCACTTTCCATTTTCCCTTCACAAGTAACCCCTTCAGGTGTTAGATTTTCATAAAGTTGACTGAATATTACAGGGGGTATTTTTCGTAGCTTTCCGTTGATCAATGTAAGGGCCTAATATTTCTTGCTGTAGCAATATGACTTATGTAACGTGGGCCTGGCCTAATATTGCTTTTATTTGCGACTGCTATTAAGATTTTTCCTTGGCCCGTGTACACCAGGTACGAAGTGCTCGACCAAAGTGATTCATAGCCTATTTGTATTGTCAGTCGGCTAATAACTTTTCATGGCCTTTTCATGGCCCATACTAGAGGAGCATCGGGAGAGGAAGTGTTGCTTTACCGTAAACTATTATATCATTTCGGTAACTAGCCAGGCCAAGCTAAGGAATATTTCTAGTATTTTAGAGGGAGGGAATAGCTTGGGGTGAACAAATGATTTTCATTACTTTATGCGCCAGAGACCCTGAACGGACGGAGGAAAGAGTATCGGCTCCCGTTGTAAGGAAGCGGTATTACTATGTGCCCCACTCCACACACGAGACACGTAAGTAAGTAATATGGGTCAGTTAAGGCACGGAAGGAAGGCGCCCTTATTTATTGATTCTTCTGATGTTCAATAAGTGCTTGCTCGAAAGGGTCGTCTCTTTGGCGTAGCGAGAAGGTTATCCGGTTATCCCCAGTCAAATGCCTCTGAATCTACGGTCTTGAGACGCTCTCTCTTTATTCGATCCCTAGTTGCCGGTAATTCATCATTATATATGTAATTACGCATCATTCTTTCACAGGGCCTATATTTATTCCCCTAAAAACTATGAAGCTTTACTTTCTTTCTTTCTTTAACCTTTAAGCTTTACTTTCTTCCACCTCATCCTCTTGTCATGGGTTTTGGCATCCTATTTCGCATGGATGAGAGTTATTTAGGATCACATCTAAATACTTGAACGCCGGGTAAGAAGTTAGAATGAAACTCAGGAAAATTATAGGGAGGAAAAAGAAACCCATGAGGCTCGATTAATGCTTGGGTCTGATGGGTATTACAATGAAAGGCCTTCTGAACAAGATAGTAGTACAGATGATGAGGTTATTGCTGATTCAAAGTTAACGGAAGATATGGTTAATGTTTATAGAGTAGAGAACGATAAAATGGTTATAATAAGAATTCAGGTTATAATATTCATATTCCAGTTTTTTCAACGAGCATAAAAGGAAATGGAATACCTGGGGCCTTAGCTAAAGGTCAACAGGACACCGATTTTTCTTCGGCAGACTACAAAGAAGCTTCTGGCAAGGGCAGAGTAAAAGATACAGTCAACCAGAATTTATCAGAGCTGGAAGATCTCATGGACAAAGCACTGGGGCTTGGATCAGTCAAATTGTCTGGCAAAGAGCGGAGCAGCAAATATGGGCTTTAAATTGACCAAACAGCAGCAGAGGCAAGGAACATTAATGAACTTGATCACCCAAGTAAGCCTTCACACAGAGAGAAGCCATATAAAGGCAGAAATAATCAAATGAAAAAGGGGAACAAAGGACAGTGCGGAAAGTAGTATAAACCAAGAACTGAATGAAAAATGTCTAGAGACAGACAATTTAGGTAACAGACCTCGACAAGCTGAAACAGTTGCTACTGATGAAAAACAAGACATGACTGCACCATCTGGAAAAGTGGGCCGTGGTCGAAGGGGAAAGCTAAATAAGAGAAAGGAAAAATATATTTTACGAGGGGAAGGGAAGGTAGGTCGCCGAGAGCATTCATCGAGGGAAGAGGCGCTTTTAAGCCCTTTAATATAAATTTCTAGGCGCACTTTAATATTCAATTTCTAGGGCTTTCAGTTAGCGATCCAGACTCAATCCCATCATCGACGGAGAATAAAACATGCTCTCCCTCTATGCATGAAACTCCGAAAGACACGGAGTTTGTATCTATCTCTCCTCCTCGGATATAATCAAATCGCTATGTTGCATTCTCCGCTAAAATTGACTAGTCGGGCAAGGACCTGAGCACTACCCAATTTCCCATCTTGATAGGCCACCTTTTCTCTAGTGAATTTACCATCTTTTGGGCCACCTTTTTATTTCTGAATTTACCCACTTTGACGAAAGAAAAGCGTAATTACATAATAAAACATAATTAGTCTGGCGTCCTAGGGATCTATCCCACCAATAGCATTTCACAATGCCTTACGCTGCAAAGAGTAGCTCTAAAGGACTTCCAAAGTAGTCATGTCATGGCGCATGGGGCCTGAGCTAGATCTTAAACAATTATATAGTTCTAAGCATCTTCGGAATTAGGATTATGCACAGACCTTCGTACAACGCCCTTAGGGGGATGAGGAATTGTTTCTACTACTGGCTTATCTATCTAGAGATGGCCATTTGGTTGAGAGGGGAAAGTAATATTATTGGACTGTCCAGTCTCAGGAGCGTCATAATAACAAGCCCGAGTCTGAACATTAATGTCTATGTTAAACATATAGATGTTAGCATTCAAGGTACTGCCCCCTTGTAGAGGGGTGCCCGGATTTCCCCCTTGCAGAGGTGCAGGGTTATTAGCAACCATTTTTTGTTGAGGAGGAAATAGTTTCATACCTCCCATCGGATGCCATCCTTCCTCCTACCCCTACCTCACTCTCGGAGGAAAAACTATCATCCTTAGCATAATTCCTACCCCCTCATTCTCGGAGGTTATCCTATTTTCTCTTACTTTAAATGTCACCTTAATATATTTCACCCCCTTTAACAAATGAAATCTAAGCTAGGGCAGGGGGATTATAAACCTCGATATCTTCAAAAACATCAAGTTCAACGGTGGAGTCTATAGTAAAAGACTCGACAATGCAAAAGTATAAGAGTCTACTAGCGGAGTGATCAAGTTTAGAAAGAAAGTCAGTGTCAGATTCAATTGCAGCAATGCCCGATCCAGGGAGAGTGTCTTCAGAAAGGATGAAAGACCTATGTTGAAGGTCATCCCAAGGAACATATACATCAATCATAGCCTCTAGGAGGGCTTCATCTGAGGGGAAAACATGACCCCATAGAGGATGCAAATTAGAACATTCACTTGGGCCAATGGGGGGAAAGGTTTCGATTCCCCCATTGGCAAAAAATTTGACCCAAGTCCAAAGAAGGTGAGTCTGAATGAAAAGGTTCCTTATTAGTCAAAATTTAACAAATGAGGTATAAAGCCACATAATTCACCCGTGGCATAGTATTGTCCAACTAAACAATAGGGATGGATAGATTCAGTGCGAGCAACAAAAGCCATCACATGGTCTAAAGTCGGAGATGGTTGAGGATCACATTATGATAGATGATCAATGGTGAGTTGTGACAATGCTTCCTTCATGAGGAAATTAACTACATGAAAGAGCGAAGACACCACATCATTCATGGCATACACGTAATAACTCCCAAGGAGCATATGGAAGTATAAGGGTGCTGTCACAACAAATACATCGACTAAGACAGTCTTCCCACTTAATGAAATAGGTAATTTAGGAATAATCCATATAGGTTCATTAGGTCTTCGATCAAAATCCCATAGCATACTCATAAATGATATGAGGGCGGGAGAACCCAAGTACTTCTAGGTGGAGGAGGAAAAAATGCTAGAGAAAGCTCCTTCATCCACAAAATACCGATGAACCATGTATCAATTCAATTTTACCTTTCTTTTTAAAGGTGTAGAAGAAGGAAGGCATGGTTCCATTACTCTATCCAAGTAAAAGGTAATGAGCCTAGAGCTTGGAGGGTTCACACTCGAAGAATACGACTTGCTCCCTTGTCTATAAGGTTTTGAATGATCAGTGAGGAAGATTTGTTTGATGGATGTTGCAGGTAATTTGTAGTAAGTGTGTGCAAAAAACCCTAATCTAATCCGGTTGTGAAATTAGATACAGACAAAAAATGAAAGTGAAGTAAAACAAAGAGAGAGAGAAAGAGAGAAAGGAGGAGGCAAGAGTAAGTAAAAAGGAAAGGAACCACCTTAACTGCTACTTGAACGATGGCCTTTCAATGCTCAATGAATGACGACGTTGATGCAAAGGAGAATTGTTATCTTCAAGCCCCTCACTCATAAAACCAGCAAGCAGTTTAAGGAGAAGGCCTCTACCAATCCAACTCTTAGGAAAGGAAAGTATGGTCCTCCCCTCCCTCCTAACCACCATCCACGTTATAACATTCACTGGCCGATGTGCAACAAGGCTCCCCAAACAACTACGGTAAGACAGTAGGGAAGAACAAATACGGACATTCCGGGTATAACTCTTTTTCATCCGGGTAACTGATGCGGCACAAGGCCCTAAAAAAAGAAAAAGGTCCTTACAAACAAATATGGTAGGTAAGGTTATAATCGTCAGATGTGCAGGGAGCAAGGATAGATGTGGCAACACGGAGATCCGGCCAACACAAGGCCCATGCATGGAAGATCGCCATATTACCTGCGCTCCCCAAACTGTATTCTCCCCCCCCCCGTATGTACAGGATCCTACTATTTATTCCCCTTAACCCTACTATTTGTTTTCCTCAAATCATTATACTCAGGCTACTTTTTTCCCCTCAAATCGTTTTTTATTAGGGAGGGGGAGTTCATATGCTCAGGGCTGTTGCATAACCCTACCCTAAACTTGAAAAAGGGGCTAATTAATTAAGAAGGGCTAGTTGAACCAGTTAAAACATAAAAAAAACCATGCTTCCTGCCCTTAAGGCTGTCGTCCTCCTTATTATAGTTTAGAGTCCTCCTCTTGGATGAGAAATAGCATTTTTTCGTAATCGGGAGGAACCGCAAAGCATATGTAATGCTCGTGAAGTCCCACTATAGATCCAGAAACCAGAAAAAATTGAACAGCTAAATTTTAATACCGATGTATCTGGCAATCTGCCTAATGGAAATAGAACTAAATCTTGTGCAGCCCCACTATAAGTTATTGCTCCAACAAAAAAGGAGAGCGTGAAAGAGCTAATGGGTTCATTCTCACCTGTATAGAGTAATTGAAAAATGAAGGTTTCAAATGAAGAGGTTTACACCACTAAAGACGGGTTTATCCAATTATAAATGGGCACTTTAAACCTGGTCGACAATGGGAAGCATAAATGGATACTTTAAACCTGGTCGACAATGGGAAGTATAAATGGATACTTTAAAAACCCGGTTAGTGCTTGCTCTACCACAAAAAGGAAGATACTATAGGGTTTACCACCACTAAAGGCGCGTTTATTCAATTATAAAAGATGCCTTGGAAACTAATTAGCAGAAAGGTGAACTCCACGGCTAAAGTAAAGGAGCAAAAGGAATGAGGCCCCGGACAACCAGAGCTAAAACGAAATCAGAGACGAATGGTACTTCGCATTAACCCCCCTCTCTTTGAACCTTGTAAAATATATATGGTCGCGTAAGTAAGTATACGGTAGCATCCGTGGCGTACAAATCATAGTAGGCACCTGCATACAGGTACAAATCCGTGCAGCTCTGATCCTCCGTAGTCAAATTCCCAATAAAATTAATTAATGTCTGTCAGTATGGGTACATCTTTTATTAAAGGGACGCCGCTTTTGTTCAATTATAAATATCTGCTTTTAATAATAAGGACCACAATTATTGATACAGGTTGGAGCCAATATAGAAATCTCTTCATTCGGGGGGTTACTTTTTGGTGCCCCTTTTTTCGACCTTTTAGTCTCCGTCCCCTCCTTTTTCCTGGATTCCATTTTATCCCTTTCACTCTCTGTGAGCGGGCGGAATCCTGAAATCCATATTGGATGGAATCTAAATCTCTTCCCCTCGTCGTCCCACCATTTTTTCCACCCCCACTCCCCTACAAGGCCTTGTTTAAAGCGCCGGAGTTCGCCAGCGATATTGGAGGGGGATAGTGTATTTTCCCATTCCTTTCGGGCTATAATACAAGGCATTATATTTGTACAGGGTAAAGGTTATATGTAAAGGGTGGAGATTTCAATATAAAAAAGTGCTAAAGTTCCAAACTCAAGAGAAAAGGTTCAATTCTACATAAGTCTAAGATGTGGAATTAAGTATAATAAAAGGGTACACTTCAAATAAAGTGGCAAGTCTTAAGTGGAGTTGAAGGATATTTTTTTCAAAGTTCTCGCACCTCTGCATCTACTTAATATAAAAGGAATAGTAAAAGAAGAGTCATCCAACCATGGCATGCTCATATGAAGAAGAAATTCTCTTTATTTACTAGATCAAAAATAAGTTCACGTTTATTTTGACCCGATCCACTGTCATCCATCTCATCTCATTTCCTTGGTCGGTCTCATTTGTGGCTATTTTTTGTGTTGTCTATTGCATACTAGAATATAAAGAGTTTATAAACCCTACTTTCTTGACCTTGTACAGCCAATCTACTTCGTCAGCTCTATCTTGGCCCAATTGACTACATTGATTGCTTTCCATCAACACTGTCAAGTTTGTACATTCGGTGGCTTCTTACCAGATCATTACCTAGTGCCAATCCCATGGTTCAGCAAAAAGTTCCAACTAGAGGTAATCTTCCAGGCTCCTCTCAATGGCGGTGCTAAAAAAGATACAGAACTCTAAGACGAAGAGCGGAGCCAAAATAATAAACTAAAGATATTTAACTCGTAATTTGTGGGCATACCTTTCCCTGATCTCAATGTGCAGGTGAATATGTGAGG
>Ga0233342_1000128_pt1 | contig 23439 bp, 18 predicted proteins | sample GEONDECOMP273_FD_180706 | JGI IMG/M metagenome (GOLD analysis project Ga0233342, IMG submission 180706) | Leaf litter microbial communities from Shasta-Trinity National Forest, California, United States - GEON-DECOMP-273 | ecosystem: Environmental > Terrestrial > Plant litter > Unclassified...
GCCAAGCCCTCGGTTCCTCGACCAGCATGCGGCAATCAAATTATCCCGTAACATAAGGTAGAATAGCTAAATGAAACTATTAACTATAAAAGCCTAGAGCTATAAGCCCACCAACACCTATGGCAATAACCATACCTCAGTGAGGAGGGGATAAGGCCTCTGTTTCCATAAAGCTCCTCCATTGGCCTCACAGAAAGCTGCACTGCTTTGGTTCAGTAACAGGGTACAGAAGGGCTCGGTCCAGAAAGTCAAAGTGAAAGGGTGTCACGAAATGTTACTGTAGTATGGAACATACGTACTAGCTGCTGTAGGTATATATTATATATATTAATTAGACGCGCCCAAGCATAGCAGGATACCAGGCAGTTCTTTCCGGTCCCACACCTGTTATTTTAGCTTAGGACCTTAAACCAATTGATCTTGATCATTTCCAAGTATAGATTACGATCCTATTGTTGCTTCATCCAGTGTTGAAGAGTTCCTAGTAACGGATCCAGTTCCAGGGTCTTGAGTCCCAGATCCATTTTGTTGGAGTGTCCCGCCCGCAGATTCCTCCGGTCAAGTCGATGTGGGGCGAGCCCCCTCCCCCCGAACGAGCAGCACCCCAATGTAGAAGTGAACCCATTGCAAAAAAAAGGAACCATATCTATAATCAAAATAATATCTCGCGGCACTATTGGAGAACGTACGCCTGGGCCTAACGGGATTGGTTGAGTCAATGTGGTGATTGTATAAAGATTATGCTCGTCTCAATAAAGCAAGCAAGAGATAGAGCGCCATAAAGCCATGCCCGTTCAATCCATACCTACGTTTTAACATATTAGACTCGATATATACGCCCTTGCCATTACAATGTTATGTTAAAATCCATCTCTATTCCACTGGCTCTATTACCTAGGCTACTTAGACTCCGCTAATAAATAGGAAGGGATAGGCTAAAAGAGGCCTTGCTCCATGTAACTTATACATGGGACTTAGCAAGTGTCTCTTTAAAACACAATATACAAGGTCCTAAGCCATCGAGACGACTATGGGAGGGCAATAAGCAATGGGAATAAATATAGTGGGACTAAGCAGCCATAAAAAATATATTGCATATCATTGCACGCCCTTAACGCCAGGTCTATGCAGATGCCATTTTTACTAACAAATAATATTGTCAGAGGCCTTCATAGGGAGCTCTCCGCTTCCCCCCGTACTGTATTTATTTCTAAGGCAGTACCCCCCCAACATATATTGGAGTTTTCAATGGCCTCGGCGGGTTCGGTCGGGGCAGGAGGAAAAAACATACATACATAAGTTTGTTGGACAATACTCCAACATTCTTTATATAATTTGTTAAGTAAGTCTGCCAAATAGAGTAAGTAATACAGTAAGTGCCCAGGAGGTCCATTGGCTTGGTAAGCGCTGATAGTTCATTGGCATAGTCCCCTAGTCTATGATATCGCGCACGGGATGGTTGTCACGGTACGGGTTGAAGTATCCATATTCAAATCATAGCAGAGTGAAAGCCTAGTTATAAGGCCTATCTATAGATAGTCCCCCTCCGCCGTAGTCCATGTCAATAAGCCTTGAGAACACACTAGCTTCCGTTGTAGTGTAGGTTCCCATAGCTGCTCCATTACAATTAGCCAACATAGAATCTTTTATTTAGTATTAGCCTTCGAACTAGCCTGCTGAATAAGGTGCCTTACTGTTCCCTTTAGACTAGCTATAGTATACTGAGAGTACCCTGGCCTCTATACAGGACTAGTGTAAGTCTTCCCTTACTTAAGCTGAAGTTATACGAGTCAGAACTATGAGCTGTTTAGAATCACTACTAAACCTATTACTATACAATATTCATTTATTTCGTCCTTTACATGGCAAGTACAACATTCCACTTTCCCATCCTTCGTTCAATACGCGCATCGAGACAGACGTCCTTGCTTGCATTTGATGCACCACCTTCTGCACCCACCACCAAAGACCAGGAGGTCTTGACACAGGAAAGAGTTAAATATATTTAGTTCAATATAAATTATATAGTTTTATAATTAGATGTAGTTCTGAGAATGACTGTGCTGCTTTACTTTCACCTAGAGTTATAGTTGGATAGCTGGTTGGATAAAGAGTGAGCTCCTCATGTCCAATCAAAATATCCCAGATAATATTCCCCTACTTTCCTATGGTTATACTCATTTATACAAGGCCAATAGAAGACCAGCGGGCTAGGTTCGGAGAGCTCCGCGGGACACCCCAAAATAAAAAATCCAAGATCCTTAGGACTCCAAACTTTCTTTTAGCCCTTATAACACTATACCCTCTTCCCTTTGGTTGAGTCCCTCCGGGTCCTTTTTGAGCATATATATATATAATTGACCACCCCAGCCATCCACAATCTGCTCGCAAATCTGCTTGCATAGGGATTCCTTGCCCTCGGAAGGACAAGCGCTACGCACCTTCTTAAAAACACTTTTGTTGCTTTCCTTTAAAGTAAAGGGCTTCACTAAAGTACGTATGGAAAACATTGGTCATTTTTACTGCTACGAGGAATCCTCCGCGAAATCTGGCGCCACTGCTTTGACTTATCCAGAATATGTAGGAAGGAATGAGAAAATGGTGGTGGTTTTGGTTTCCCAATAATTCTTGGTAGAAAGATCTGGTCGTGTCCCAAGAATGAAAGTAGGCATTCTGTTGTGGTGTAAAAAAGAGACATAATTTGGGATCTTGTTGTTTACAAAAAATTATTGGTAGCAGCATAGTGGTGGTCCATTATTTGATGGTAGCACAGAGTGTTTTCCAATACCTTTTGCTTAGCCCTCTTGCCAGTGCCCGATAGTGACGACGGTAGCAGTGATAATAATAAGTTATTAAACGATAGTCGTGTCCAATATATTTGGTAGCATACTGCCGGATGGGGCAAGAATTGATAGTAGCAGATAGATAGTATAAAATAACTGCTCCCTTGATCCCCTGCTCCCTTGATCCCCTGCTCCCTTGATCCCTGGTGTCCCCCTAGCGGCTCTCGGCAATTCAGTCAAGCACCAGTAAGCATGGAATTTCATTTAAGTTCAGTAAGGGAGTTCAGCTCGGGTAATCAGTAAGATAATTCAGTTTGGGTCATCATTATGAGTTTTTTTGCTCCAAGTAAGCCCTTTTGCTTAGTCCTCTTGCTGGTGGTTTACCAAGAATTGATTGTAGCGGATGGATGGATCGATGGGTGCCAACTAGAGTAGGATGGATGTAGTAATTTGCTCTTGCTTTACTGTGCCAAATGAATGACCTCGATAGGGGGGGCCTGTCGGTCATCTATCTATAAATCTATCTTCAATCGTTGTGGGAAATAATCCGGTATTATGCTCTTGCTTTCGTGTGCCGAATGAATGACTTCGATAGGGGGGCCGGTAGATACTACCTCGAACTCGGACTCTTCATCCACTGATACGGAACAAGGGTCCTCGCCTTCCCTTTGGTCGGGTGATAGGTTCGTACCTTACCTTCCTATATAAGTAGGTTTTGAACCCAGATTCAAATCATATGACTTGGACCTAACCTCCCCCCAAGCAATCAAGGAAAAAGCGTAACTACATCTATAATGAATCTATCTTTCTTTGTATACAATGTTATTCAATCATGCTTCGAATAACTAAAATGTTCTTTCCTAAGTATTTATTGGGTGGTGGGGCCCTCCATGTTTGTCTCCTTCCCATCCTATCAGGTAACACCCGTTTAAACCCGGCGTGCCCTAAAACCAGGGAAAGTATAAAGAAAGCCATCCACCAAATCCATTTATTACCCCACAATTGCATAGTCAACTCACTCTAGCAACACGTCTCAGCATTCTCTTGTATGTTGCACGGAGTATACATATCCTTTCTATTGGCCATTGAATAAATTATTCTCTCTTATCTGTTGGCAACTAGTAATGGGTTAGGAAGGAGCTATTAGGTTAATGGGTACCTAAACACCAGCGTTAAAGAAACAACCTAACAAGCATGAAATACATATTTATATGACAATTGTGACGGGCTCGTACCTTGACCCCTCTTCCCGGGGTCGTCTAATGGCTCAACCTCCCTGGCCTGAATGGCTCTAGCCCCTCCCTCTTGGTGGTTTAGCCAATTTGAAAGCACACAAAGCCAGCTTCTTCCCCTACCAGCGAGGATAAAGGCGCTCAACCTCCAGATTACATCCCGCCAATCCTAGTTAAACGCCGTAAAATGCCAAAATTATGAAAAATAAGATCACTTTAAACCGTAAGGTTGGGCCAATCTTATTCATCCCCCCGGCTGGCAGAAGACATTACACGGGGATATAATATACATAAATTATTGGCTTCATGCAGTGAGTGAACAACTTAACAACGGCTTTAGGAAATGGCTTTATTTTAGCACTGGTGCTTGTTCGTGTAGTGAACGATTAGGTGCTACGGGGGGCTACTTCGCCACTTGGCTTGGATACTTTAATTGACTGGGATGCACTAATTTACTGATTGACTCCACTACTCCACTGTGGCTTCGACCGTGGCTGCTGCGCTATTAAACTACGCTACTCGACTGCACTAATTTAGACTGGGATTATGGCTCCCACTATTCAACTGTGCACTAATTGGCCTAGCTAATTGCCTAGCGGGCTTGGCTTTATATTTACTAGAAGAAAAGCTATGTAAAGTGATAGAACTCTTGTCAGTTAAACCACTCACTCCACCACAAACCAGACAGGTCAAGAAGAAGGAAAGACAACTGGTTGGGAGTGGAGACTACTGTATCCTGGCTACTTAACAACAACCAAATAAACAAACAAACTGGGTTCAATTCAAATTGTTGTGTACTACAGGAATGGGTGGGTGCTAAGGATCACCTAATAAAATGGAAAGTGAAACTCACCCGAGGAGGTACGAGGAGGGTGAGGCCCTTTGGGTCGTAGAGGCGAGTCCAATAGCTAATGATTGGCGCAGTTTGTTTAACAACAACCACCCCAGAATCTATGCGAGTGGAAAAACAACAAGTATATTCAACTTCTTCAACAAGGATTTTTTCTTATTTGGAAGTGATATCTAACCTATGAATAAGCCCTACTGAGTAGTTGTTGGGGAGGTTAACAAACCTTGTTCAGTTCATCAGTGTTCAGGTTAAGGTTAAATGATAGACAAACAAGTCAATTTTTATTTGCATATCGTTGAACTTGTGATGTTTCCAATGCTTTTGAGGGCAAGTCAATTTCTTCTAGTTCCAGTCCAATGGGCGACATGTTTAACTAAGACTAAGACTATGGAACACTGCTTAATACTACAGCTAATAGTCTTTACTATATGGCTAGTAACCTACTCTACAGACTACTACAACAGCAAGTCTAAGAACTGAAAGCATAATGTGTAATGTGTGGGCTGTATATAATTGGTAACAGAAGGCGGCCTACCTAATGAGTGTATAAACAGAAAGCCTAAATAACATAAAGTAATAGTAAACAGAAGGCTTAATGGTGGAACTGAAAGCGTAATGGGATAATGGCATAAGGTAGTACGCTGACTGACCTCATGCAAGACTGCGGGCGTATTGTTTCCTTCCTGCCTAGTAGATTCAGATGATGTCTGTATACCGCTGCCATATCATTATGCCATACTAGGTATAGGGTAAAAGGAAGTATTAGGTCAAACGAAGTTGAGTGAACCCCCATCAGTAAAGAGCCAGGGGTAAACGTAGACTGAAGTATTTACCGTCTCGGGCTTTCCCATGTCTCTTGTATTCCGGTTGAGTTGTATTTATATATAGGTTCAAGGGTATAGGTTCATTATGTTGAAATAATGTTATTCATTCTGTTACTAGTCCAGTATATAGGGGGGTAAAGGGTAACCTGAAGGTCTGTGGCAGCATAATGGGTACAGAGAGGTTCGTTCAGAGTTCATAGGGAGTCAGTAAGTATGAGGTAAGGTCCCAAGGAGGCATTTCAAGTTCCAAGGAGGTTTCCAAGGGATATATTTACAAGTCTGAATTCCCAAGGAGGGATGAGGTTCCCAATAATCCAACCCAAGGCGTAATAGCAGAGGGTCAAAAGAGTCGTCAGGCTGTAGGGTTGTAGGTTAAGGATAGGTATAGGGTTGTCGGTGTATAGGGTCTAGAGCATAGGTTAAGGCTAATCCAACCCAAGGGGTAGGTATGAATCCGAGGATCCAAAGAGTTTAAGTACCAAGGGGAGTGTATCTATCTGTCCAGGTCCGGTCAGCTCAGCAGGAAGCCATTAGTGGTCTGTAAATTGGTAAAACATGATGCATCGGTGGTTCAGTTAAATGATGCACCTAACTAACACTATCCGTTCATTGGCTGTTGTCCGTCTGTATGTTGAACCGCCTCATCTCACCTCACACTCACTCGCTGTTCGTCCGCCAGCATGCCCACTATGGAGGTAAAAATAAGACTGCCCACTGAGGAAGATCGCTAGCGCTTGCTGGAATAAGTGCTGGTTGTTTTTGATCGCTATTGCTTTCCCCCTGTCACCACCTGGCACTGCACGGTACGGAACCTTGTTCCTACTTGTTGGCCTTCTTGGCACTGCACAGTACGGAACAGAGTTCCTACACTGCCTCCATTAAGCGGGTGATTGCTGTAACCTGTCAACAAACGTCAACCTTCAACTCTCACCTGTCACCACCTGTCACTCAACGGTACCGGAACATAGTTACTACTGCTTTGTTCAGCTTGGCCCGGAAACACATGCTTGCTTATAAATCAAAAGATGGGGCGGGTTATACATCTAGAAAAACACAGCGTTGATTAGAAGACGACTGGAGAGAAGAGATAAACAGAGCGGGATTATGTTGAGGAGTCGGCCCAGAGCACAAGAGATACATAACGGGATATAGACCGGGATCCAGGGATAGATGAAAGATGGATAAATATCCAGGGATGGAAACACAAGATAGCTGGCAGATGTGACACGAGGAGAGATAAAGAGAGATAAAAAGACCAGCTATAAGCATATACACATTACTTCTGTTAAACCTTTAAAGCTTACGGGCCCAATACGCTATTAGTTCCCCAATACCTTGACTCTCTGGTTACCATTATTCAACCCACCCATAATAGCAGCCCACCCTACGCCTTTCTATTCTTACACTAATTAGGCCTTCTGGAAAACATAGAGGCTTTGGGTTATAGAAGAGCTTACACTTGACACGACGGGACACACAACGAAAGAGCACGACGACGGCAGCAACTACAACGGTGGATACAGCAACTACGGACAACTGCCAACGTAGTAGTGTGAGGTGCACCAATAATAGAGAGGTTTTATTATATGCTTGCCAGGTTATTACACTGCTGGCCGCGCCCAAGGAGGTTGTCTTTGGCTAGAGCTGCCTTACACATCTCTCTTTACCCTCTATGAAACCATAGCCCTTAAACTGCACAAGATGGAGGTATAGGTACGCAGTTCGGGTAAATGGCGGATAGCCGGATGGATCCATACGCCTAGGAACCCGTATAAACAAAAATTATATATATTCTAAAGTTTCTATAGTAGTGGGTGAGATGGATCCAATTACTTAGTCATTGTTCGCATGTAGTTTGCATCCATCATCTTGTACTTAGTTTTTCACGAAGTTCCACTACCTGGAATGTTCAACAATTGCTAAACACCCAATCAATCAACTAACTTATTGTGAGCCATCTTCGAGTAGATAAAAATATATGAACATGGGGTTATTATATAATAGAAAACTTTTTAAAGTATAGCCTAAGGTAAAAAAAATACACCTTTTAGCACACAATCCCAGATGAAAGTCGCTAACTAAAGATTAAATTGAATCCGTGTATTTATGCCAAAGGTATTGAACCGGAAGGTATCTGTGTCCTCCCGATAATCCATCCTATAATCCATCCTTGCCGGTACTAGAGGCAAAGGTCTTTTATAACCCAACAGATTGGATAAGCCATAGAACATATTGGAATAGAAGAAGGGAGTATAAGCCCTAACTATATAATTTGAAATAAGCCATAGGTATTTTAACAGCCCGAAGGGTACTTCATGCCCGACAAAAGAGGGGATATTTATAAGCTAGAATTAGGCAAGTAATAAGGCACGAGAACAATAGAATAAGTCCCCATACCATATAAAGTATATAGGCTTTACCACTAGTGGAGGCATCTGAGCAAGCATCCTTTCCCGTGCCATATATAGAGGCAAAGTCGTAAAGCCAGCCATCAGCATAAAAGGCATAGACAGCTAGGACAGAGCCCATGGTTTCAGTTCCATGTCCAGTTCCAGGTCCAGATTATTAAGTGTATAAGGCACATACAAGCACTTACTTTACATGGCACAGTCATTTATATGGATAGAAGGTAATCACCAAGGTTTTGATTTGAAACCCAATCCTCGAGAGATATAGTCACTCGATACAGTAAATTCTTCATATATGTAATTACGCTTTCTTTAAGAAGGGGGAAGGTTTTGGTGATAAAGGTTTTTATTTATAATATAGGACTATCTTAATTTCGTCTCGTGCTTTTTATATCACTAGCTAGTAAGCCGGTCATCTCTCGCTAGCTCTTAGGCTGGTAAATTATATATTGCTTCACGCTAACTACTCCTTAGTGGGAGGAACTCCAAAGACTACTCCATGAGTTCACTTTTTTGTGTAGCAAACCCCAAAACCTGAACACTGAACACTCTCTCCTAGCTGTCTTACACTCTATGGTGAGGTTCACTTTCCTTACTAAAAGGTGAGGTTGCTTGGAGGTAGGTTTATTCCCAGTAATAGTATCAGTCCCAGTAAGTAGCAGCACTAGGGAAGGATTTTTCCCAGCTCAACGCTTAGTAGCCCACCAGTTAGCAAAAATTACGAGGGTTCCCTGTTTCAGAACGAGATAAAGACCCAGCGGACTCCATTACAGTTATAAGTACAGACCACTCAACAATAGCAATTTACCAAATTTCCCCACCAACAGCATTGAAATTAACAGTATCAAGAGCAGTACCAGCGGTTGAACCAGCTTCATTCCTGGCAGTACCAAGATAAGTTCCCGTAGCAGTTCCAAGAGCAGTACCACCATAAGCATAATTCTTATTATTCCCAGCATAGTTCCCGTAGCAGTTCCAAGAGCATTCCAAGCATTCTCAGGATCATTCCAATAAGCGCCAGTTTAATGAGCATTTAAATCAGCCGTTAAAGGAGCAGCAATCCCAGGATCATTTCAATAAGCTGAACCAAAAGCAGCATCAGTGAAAGCATCACATTATTAGAACCAACAGCACCAGTTGAAGAAGCATCAATTGAATAAGGAGCCGCCTTACCAGCATAACCAGTTAAAGGAGCATTATTCCCAATGGCATTACCAGGATCATAAGAAGCAGCAGAATTCCCATCATTCCCAAGAGCATTTCCAGCAGCTGTTAAAGAAGCAGCATTTGAATAAGCAGTTTCAGGAGCAGCCTTAGTATAAGCAGCCTAAGAAAAGGGAAATATACCTAGAGAACATTATTCATTAAACTCTAAAAGTGCCAATTTATCTATATATAATTATCCATTTGCCTAATAAACGTCCAACATCCTCAGCTTTATTAGAACCAGCAGCTCTAGCATCATTCCTAGCATTGGTCGAAGCAGCAGCATGACCAGCATTACCTGGATTAGTACGAGCAGTTCCATAAGCAGGAGTTTCATACTTCCAAAAGATACTAGTTTACCGCCTTCTTGCTCATTCAGAGCCTCTATCGTTAATCACAGCCTCCTCTAGACCCCTGATCAATGTCACCACGAGCCCTTAAAAACACATCTAGAGAGCCTTCAGAGCTATTCTAGTGCCAAACAGCCTTCTAGCTCATTAATATCCTTATCGTTCATCACAGCATTCTTCCGATCGTATGGGCTCATTAAGAGCACCTTTCGATCAACACAGCCCTCTCTAGAGCCCTTATAGAGTTAACCACGAGCACCTCAAAGCCATCTAGAGAGACTTCTGATCCATTCTATATCCCCAAAGCCATCTAGTGGCCCCCTCCCAATCCATTTTGCCAGAACTCTTCAACCTTTAGCCTTCATCATCAGCCTCACCAAGTCCAACAGAAGCCTTCAGCCTTTTGCCTTTAACCTTTAGCCTTGTGCTATTAGGTTGAGTGGGCTTCTTGAGTTGGCTGGTCATATGTTTCATATTCACACGGTCACATATACACAGGTAAGAAGTCTCTATACCAGGATTAATGAGAATGTAATAAGCATAGGTTCTAATTCCATAGAGCATGTGTAGCAATCAAGACTTAGCGGTGATAGGTGCCATTATGGCTACTACTATACAAATGAGAACTTGATGATTTAGCATTGGCAGCCCCATCGATACAAAACAGGGGTTATACAGCTACTACTCAATGGGCTTACTCAATGGGAGGTTTCTAGGGTTCTAATCAATGAACCTATACTTCGTGCATGACCTATACTACTCCGTGCTTGAAGCTCCAGTATGTAACCCATAGGACGTGTACATATAGTTATATACAATGGCACTTCTATAAATAGCACTTCTAGAGCTAGAATTAGAATAGTGACATAGAGAGAGCGTAAGGCTTTCACTATCTACCGTGTCTCCGTCATAGCCAGTTTACATTGCTTATAGTCCCTTGGCATCCCCCCTAGTAAAAGGTACCCCAGTCATATTGATGATTCAACAGACATAGCCATAAGCAAAGTAAGTGCCCGATGCCCGGGAGACCCTCATAGTAAATTACTAGCATCTCTACGTTTTAACATATGATGATAATACTTGCATATCTACATTTTACCTTTTCTTTACGTCCTTTCCAGTAGTCTGATGTTATTTTCAATTTCCATTATAATAAATCTATACAAGCTCTCCGTAGGTTGAATAATGTGCCAAGGCTTCCCCTGCCGTTCAATCCAAGTGCTAGCCTTGTTAAAGCCGGATAAACAGGTTTCAATCGCATATCTACGACCCGGAGGGACTCGACCAAAAGGAGAAGTCCTTCCTTGCCTAATAAATTTGAATCTATGCGGCCTAACCTTGAACCTTTTGCCTTTACCCTTTATCTTTTACCTTTTACCTTTTTTTCTTAGTCCAACTCTTAGGTTGAAGTGAAATAGTAGTTCCCGCTCTTTAAATGCCTTAGGTATATCTAGTGCATCCGAGAGATAGAGTAAATCCCCAGTTGGGTAACTAACACTAGTTGATGCTGTTGATCCACACGTTGGTTGCCTGGTTCCGGCCAATGCCAGAGCTGGGCGGGATAATCCGCTGGTGGATCTACCTAATATAACTACCTAGATTTTGCATATCCGCATGGTTACAACTTTGGGTGGTCTCTACGTGGGTTCATATATGATGTCGCCGCCTTACCTGGCTGGCCATGAACATCAAAGAGCAATAGATCTATTTCACATAGGAGCTATTACTAGAGCTGCTGTATAGCTCTACACTACTCTGCTGTAACCGGGTCTCTATCCATGGGTTAACCTGCATGTGCCATTGAACCTTGTGAAAGCCAGATTAATATACCTAGATGCCACATATCTACTTGTTGTTTATAGACTATGTTTCCATGTCTACATTGACACTTGGATTATCTCTACGTTGCTCTCCAGATCTCATTCCACTAATACTACAAGAGAGCTAGGCTCCTCAGAGACTCCAACTTGAGGTTACTCTACTTGGTATGGTGTTTACGTGTGCATATAAAATGTAACATAGCTATGTTTACACTTGTACTTGCATATCTACCACCTTGCATCCTAGCCAGAAGTCTGGGGCCGATCAACAAATAAATATGTTGATATACAATGTTGTCATAGAGAAGTGGTCATTGCATAGTTAGTTGGAGAAGAAGAATCCTCTGTGTGATGCCTCTTCTTTTCTGGTTCATAGAGTGAGAATTATCCATTTACTTATAAAAAGTCCAATTAAGTTGTTATTACATATATAAAGAATGATGAATCAACCCATTTTATTAATAAACGTCCAAGCCATTTTATGTATAAACGTCCAATTAAGCTTTTATTACATATATAAAGAATGATGAATCAACCCATTTTATTAAGCCCAATATACCCATTTCAATAATAAATGTAGAATCTGCCTAGCCATTTACTTCTAAAAAGGATAATAAATAGATATAACATTAGCCATTTCAATCCTAAAGTGCCAATTTATAGGGAGATATTAGCCTTTTAACTCATAAACGTCCAATGAATAGAGATAGAATTGGCCATTTACCTAATAAACGTCCAATCTACCTAGGAGGATCCCACCCACCTAATATAATAAGTTCAGGCAGTATTCTGACTAAATAAAAGGAAAGTTCCCACGCCACGATCCAACTGCTGCTACTGGTTGGTTCCTGTGCCACTTCCATAAGCATCTCAAGTTCCTAGAATTTATGGAGTCTGAATTCATCATATCTGTAGCCTGTCCCGAGATACAAAATAGTGGTGACCAGAAAGATTCCTGCCTGAAGCACAGACTAGATTGGGGCAGCATAAGAGGCTGGGGTAGCCACCTTTTAATTATAGGCCATCTTTCAGTAGTGAAATTACCATTTTGCACAAGGGTGAGGCAAGATCCTTTCAGACAGACTCAAGTCAGGCAGGAAGGAGACCCTAAGAGGCAGACTCAGATAAGGTGGTAGGTAGTTTCAGGTGAGGCAGACTCGGATGAGACAAGTTCGGGTCAGGCAAGCTCAGGTGAGATGAGGTAGATTCAGGTAGGCACCAAAAGAAAAAAGAACATATATCTTTTACTGGCGACTGGATCTCTTGCTGAATAGGATGGATTACTGGGAAAGAAAGTAGTAGCTTTCTGGCTTCACTTGCTGGTCTTACTAATTAATAAGGGGCGAGGTACGTGAAGTGTCTAACTAACCCCTAAAAAGGGCGAGGTACGAGCGAATACTCTGTTGGAAATAGAATAGTTATAAGGTGGCGAGCTTTACTGAATGGATTTCTTTGTTTGATTGGAACTACCTTTACATAGAGAACTACTACTTCACGCGTTGGAAGCGTTGGAAGCTTTCCGGTAACAAAATATCTCTTCAAGGAGGGAAAGGCTTGCTTGACCAAAGGGAGAGCAAGGTTTCGGGCCCATCAATCTTTCTTCGGGGAAGGAGCGAAAAGCCCTCTCTTTTACATTAAACTGGTTACTTTTCATGCTCTATTTTGACCACTTTGCAACAATCATGCAATTTTGAACATTTTATAGGGCCGGGTATGCACCTTATGCATGGACCTCGTAAAAGGATATTTTATGCTTTCCTCTCCCTTTGGTCTCGCCTGCTTGCACACCGCATGAGGATGGTATATTCTCCTCTGAGAACCTGGCCCCCACTTCAAGGAAACCACTTAGCCATTCATCAAACACAGAAGGAAAACCACATCTTCATAAAATGCTTCAAACCACATTTACCCTTTACCAAATAAAGCTACAGCCACCTCAAACCACAAAACACTCTGACAAACTACCTGCTTTACTAACCACCTATAGATAATGCCCCTCACCTAACCTTTTTTATTCCCCAACCGCTTGCTTCAGGCAGGAAGACTTTGTCGTAGCAGCACTATCCTCTCTTTTCGGGCCGGGCTTAAACCCCAGATACGCATTGATGAATTAAAACAGCATTGCTAGGATAGGACCTTTATATGCTGCTTACTTGTTTTACTTTAGTTTACCTACTTACTCTACCAAACCACCCTTGCTCTTTACCAACCTCTATTCCATACCTCACTTACCCAACTTACTTATGCCCCAACATAGTCCCTTTATGAATCTTAGGGGGTATGGCTGCTATTTATACTCTGCCTACTCACCTTCACTGTTACCACTATCAAACCACCTGCTTTACCCACCTATATAACCCTATTTACTTACTTATTACCTATTGCTTTATTTAACACTCGAACCCTTGGAATAGTGCGAATGGACTCTTGCATATTATCGGGAATCATTGTTGCCGAACGAGGTGAACAACCTCCTAAACAAGTTACTTGGCTGAGATAATCTTTGAAGCTTATATAATTTTTAGCTGTAACTCCTGCTGCTATTGGGGTTAAAAACCTACTAAGCGCTGGGCTAGCTAGTTCTTGGGCGGGTAAGCCTGCATACCCACATAGCTGCTCATTGATACCCACCTGCTCATTGCGCTTGTTCCTCTACGCTAGCTAGGTGAAACAAACAAAGGAAGGTATTGACCGTGACCGAACCATGGGAGACTATGTTACTGACGATGCTAGGCGGCGTATCGGAATGAAAGGGTAGGGCACGTAGCGAATATTAATTGTGAGGAGATGAACCTACCTATTTTATTTCCGCATTGTAGCCCGATGTATGAAAGGCGTAAGGTATTGAGAGCCCGTGAGTTGGGTCGTGCACTGGGCTGGCTGGGGTCGAAGAAGGAAGGGTTCGGCTTTCATATTTATTCCCCTCAAACCAGAATCAAGGAGTTTAAAGACAGGCACAATGATAAAATGCAAAGTTTCAGTAACCCTATGGCCTTCCCCTCTATATTGTATCGCCTTCTCAACCAACCTCAAATGATACGAAGTTTTAATCTTCTTCTGGTCCAACCAAACCAACCAATAAATGGAAACTCTAGTTCTTATTATTCTCTTTTGTTGTTAGGAAGGACGTATCAATGCGATATCGTATAGTAGTACCGGAAGTGGATAACCACCTAACCTACCTGGCTACCTGGGTATCCTATCAGCATAGTTAGTATATTTATTTGATCAGAATCATAACATATATATATAATAGATATGCAAAATATCGTATATTATTGATAGACACACACTATGTATCACACCCCTTGTAAGTTTGTATAGTAGGCTTTTCTATAGCATTACTCTTATTGGACAATGCAACTACCCTATTTGTTGGTGAATGCAACCTATGAATATAGTAGTCCCAAGGCTGGGGGATGAGGAGGCTGAGGGATTAGGATCGAGAGATGAGGATTGCTAGGCGAGGTATGAGGGTAAGGCTTAAGGGATTAAGAATAATATTTGGATTGAACGACTATACAGTAAGTCTTGAGAGTAAGTATGCCCGTTGTTCACTTGCCGAAGCCTTAAGCCATAGAGTGAAAGCCTCATGAACTGCTGCCTCTTGCCCTATGGTTTCTTTCTTTAGTCCCTAGTCTTAGCCTTATTAGTCCAAGCATTAATAAGCTGCATGGACTTGCCCTATGGACTGTGTAGAGAGTTCAAGCCTTAAGGTTAATAGCTTTCTTTCAACTTGCCTTTCTCTATTCTCTAACTGATAGAGTTTCAATATCCCAGTTGTTCAACTTCTTGAGTCCCGATAGTAAAGTTCCAACTCTAACTACTTATAACTAAAACTCTAACGACACTAAAGAGACACTGACTTACGGTTGTCTACATCCGAACTTAGAGTGAAAGCTACTATAGCAGCCTTCTGCTGGCCATAAAGACTGCCTTAAGGACACTTGCTGTAAGTCTGTAGAGTAAGTACTACTTGCTTAGTCCATTGAGTAGGTTCCCATGGGCACTGTACTTTCTTTATTTCACCAGAGTAGTAAGGAGCTTCTCGATAGATGCCAATAACCTTTCTTTCTTTTGCCAAGTCCGCTGAGTAAACCTTCCACCAAACAAGTTAGTTTGTCACCATACGTGATAAAAAGTTGCCTAGCATATTAGGAAAGGATTATAGCGCTGAGATATAGACCATCGAAAGGACCACATGGATACCCTTAAATATTACCCCGCCCGTTTAGTCATACCCGACAGAGATAGTTCACCCATGTTCCCGCCTGAATAGAGTCCATGTATGCTGTTTACTTACAAGCATATTTACGATATTCAGCCATGTTACCTACAGATGATAAAAAAGAAGTTCGCCAAGTAAGTATGCCCAGCCCAAGTAAGGCACCCAACAAGGAAGGGCACCAAGTCAGTTAACCCCCCATATGCTAGAGAGTGTGACTATGCAATTGAAGCAAGGAAAAGGAAGTTTTCAGAGCAGATATTTATTCAGGTGTACGGGTAGTTCGTAAACACATCCATAAGGGGGGGGTAAGGGTTGTATCATGCCTGCTATGCTATTCATTTGGTTCGGTTCTATAGCTTAGTTGTACCGTCGTACTTGGTGCTTCATTCATCCAACAATGGGGTATAGGGGTAGTTAGTCAATACAGAAGTAAAGGAACGTAGCGGGTAAGGTAAATGCCCTTATAAGAGAAGGCATATGGCAGATTAAATAAGTGATGGGTATAGATCTAAGGGAAGGGATAAACCCACACCCAATCCGGTGTTTATAAGGGAAGTAAGTAGGAGTACCAACTAACTAAGCAAGCGCTTCATTAATAATAAAGTGATATAGGGCATCCAAAGGTGGGTAAGGTTGTGACAAAGATGGAAGACGGGTAAGGGATCGATCCATCTGTTCCTGATAAGAGAAGGGTAATGAAATGGGTTTGGCAGGCAGCACTCCAACCATAAAAAAAGGGTTGTTGGTTTAAAATGAAGATCTGGTAGAACAGGTGTAGCATGCACGTAATTAAAGGGTTCATAGCATGCCATACCCTACGGATATTCCTGGCATAAGCACTACGACAAAGCATTCAAAGCAGAAGCATTTTAATCATTCCAAGCATTCCCAGGATCTTTTCCATCTTAAGTTGAAAGAGCATTTGAAGGAACAGCATTCCCAGTTGTTGAACCAACAGCATCTCCACTTTGGCATTTCTCCAATTATTCTCCGCAGAGGTACTCCCCTCGATAGAAGTGATTATTATCCGCAGATTTGCAGGATTATACATATTTTATCAAAAAGAAATGGTTGTTTCCAAGAGCTTTTGATACATCTTCTAATCATCAAATATATAGCACTCATTTATTGGCAACCTCACCTTAACTCCCTTAAAAGTAGCCCTTTACCTATAATTGGGCATAATATTTAATCGCCGTGGAGAGAAGCCTAGGGGAAAAAGAGGCCTCATCGCCGGAAGGTAATCTACCACCTTACCACCCTTTACTTACTGCGAGAGAAAAGTAGCCCTTTAAGAAATAAACGTACAATTAAGATAAATATAATTAGCCCTTTACTTATAAAAAGGATAATAAAGATAGAGAGAATGAGCCATTGAACTAATAAACTTACAATTAAGATATATAAAATTGGTTATTTACTTATAAAAAGGATAATGAATAAATATAAAATTAGCCATTTACTCTTGTCCAATCTACCTCTATATAGCTCTCTACAAATAAATATATAAAATATCTATATCTACTTTAACTCTACGAACTAACTACACGAACTCTATATCTATATACCTCGAACTCACTTACCGCTATGGAACACACATAAATGGTTCCTGGTGGGCTGGACTGCACGGTTTGGCTGCTCGGCTTGGATAAGAGGCGAAAGGGCTTGGATACTCGACTGTGGCTGCTGCGCTATTCGACTGGACTAATTGAATGGGCTAATCGGCTTGGCTAATCAGTTTTTAGCTACCGCGCTGGGCTGGATACGGACAGTCAGTGCCTATAAACTACGGTCAGTTATAGCTCTACTCAGTCCAGCTATGAATATGGTCAGTGCAGGAATAAGCTCTAGTAATGGAAGCTATACTCAGTGCATGAACCTAAAGAATAAAGTTCAACGTATATTTCACAGCATAAAACACGGGACTAGTCATTGTTGTTGCAGCAGCCTCCGCCCCACCCGCAAACCTCGGATTAGACTATATTATCTTTAGACAAGGACACATCGAGCATTAAGTGAACACATCAATCAAATTATAAATTAAGGAGGTGAAGACAGCAAGTCAATCAATGAAATAAATATTTTTTTCTATCAATCAAGAAGCCTGTAAGTCCTTTTAAAGACAATCATCAGTTAATTAAAACACATTCTCATTAGAGAGGAGGAACATTAACTCCTAAGGACCATTAGCTCATTAGGTTGCGACCACTGCCCCACTTATAAACCCTGGGATAATGTATTCTTTAAGTCAATCAATGATGGATATTTCATTGTGGATTAACCATGAAGAGCAAAGTGAGCGAGAGGAGGAGGCAAGCGCCTATCGGTGCGTACCAGACAATCCCTTCCTTACACGTGCAATGCCCGCATTTTTATTTCCACCATAAAGGGTTCCATAAACGCCTGTCAATCTGTCTTAAATGTGTTATGCAGCTGTTCTCTTTGCCTCTTACTATGTGAGTCTTCTCCAACTTGGAGTAGGTCGCGTAAGAGGGAATCCAATAGGAGGACTAATAAACGGGAGTTGCAGCCAGTACTTTAGTAAAAACCTAAAATTTCACCATAAAAGAGAAAGGCTTAGCGATCCACTTATCATTTCATTTCCCACCCTTTGTACTACAACCTCCCAGAGATATCGAAGTGAAGAAGCCTGGGAGGTAAAAAGGATTCCTAAAAACTTGAAGATATAGCCCCGTAGGATCCAGGACTAGTTTTTGAAAGGCCAACTAGTAAGGTATGGGTCGTTGGTTCTGCCTGTAACATTGCGCCTTAGCCCATTAGATATTAAACCCCAAAGCCACACAAAACGTGTCCATACACTCCATGGTATGAACCCAATAAGTCTGATCCTCGAGAATCGTAAGGAAGGAACCATTAGCAAAATGCCCGTTAACTTGTTGTCCGGTCTCAGGTTTAGGGATAGTAATTCATCAAATCAGGCCTAGGTTTACTTTAGAACACAGTAGATAGCTAAGGGCTTCAATGACCAAGACATATAATGCTGGCCCCAGGGGGAAGCCTTGTTTCATAGACCGAAAAATTCCCACTCACTAAGATTTTACTCTATTAATGGAAAGACAGGCGGAAGCATTTGTAAAAAGGGTTTCAACAAATTATTTGTGGCTATATAAAGTGCGCTATTATTTGTGGCTATATAAAGTGCTTATTGTTTCAGGCTATGTAACTATATTTGAGGTTCAGTAGGAACCGTTGTTCCGTGCGTCTAACCCCGTGGGGTCCATCTCAGTCGGGTAAGTACATAAATTTGCTATATATTTCTCTTGTTCGGTGGGAATTAGGCCAGCAAGCGGAAAGAAAGAGAGATAGAGAAGGCAGGTAGGCATGACTGTGTCCATTCGGTGTTCACATCCCTAGTTTCAATGTATAGGAAGTAAGCAAAATATCTACCTTTGGCAAGCAGCGGGAAGTATTATAAAAGAGCATGTGCTAATATAACAGTGTGCCTCATTTGGTGCCATATTGTGTCATGAGGGGTATGGCCTCTGATTAAGGTAAGTATTGAGAGGGTTCTTTTCCTCTGTTGTCTGCCGGTAAGGGCTTATTTTTTATATGTGTTAAGGATTTTTCTGTATCTCAGGTATGGTGTAAACTAGTAAATGGGGTTTTTTACTAGTAGTGGTATTGTAACAGGTGGGCACTAACAACTTCCTGTGCACGGATTATAGTTTCATGCACGAAGTATAGGTTGGCCAATGAGTATAGCTTAGATGAATAAAGGTAGCGTGTAGTGTAGGCTCCCATGGAGCATATTTATTCTATCACTGCTACTAGTTCTATCGCTGACCGGCTATTATACTTTTTATGAAAGGAATAGTTCAGTAAGAAAGTAAATCACTTTCATGTCCCGATGATGGGATATTATTTTTCCCGGACCTACAAGGTAGAGTAAGGCTCCTTCTTGCCTTAGTTAAGCCCAGAGTGAAAGCCAGAGAGTGCTGTTCCTTAGTCCATGTTGTCAATTAGCTTCTGTTGAATCATCAAAATGACGGCGGGGTACTCCGACTAGGTACTATGCCAAGGGACTATCAGCCTTGCCAAGAGTTCCTGCGCTTACAAGAGCTTCTATAGCTATAGTATTATCTTTCCGTATTCCCATTGCATATTCAGATTACGAATTAAAATGGATAGTTTATTAAAAAACGTAAATATGCCATATCATATTATATTAATTTATCTTAATGTGGAAAAGGTACAAATGTGGATGAGGTATACTAGTACTATTGTGGGTACTATTGTGGCTGACCGGCTAGCCACCTCCTGGGCACTCACTTCCCCCTCCCATTGGATTGATTGGTAGTCCCTGTAACCTACCCTGTGAGTAGGCCCCCTCCTTGTGGCAACGACTTATTCTTCTCTTTCTCATGGCAAGGACGTCTCCATGCGATATCATCATATATAATTGATATTGAATTAATCCCATTGGGTTATTCCCACTATTAACAACCGGTAATTGGCACCACCCACCTCCTGGGGATCTACCCATTGGCTGACAGTGACCGTGAAATGTGAAATGAGGAAGGTTTAAGATGTACAAACCAAACTAACAGGGGGGGTGGAATTTTATTCTATTCATAAAGTGGTGTACCTATAGGGGAAAGGGTGCTAGGATCACCTCAAATGCACATTGAAATCGAAGCGTTTTTCGGATCGATCGGAACAACTTCTTGAGCCACCCCACCTTCACTTTAACAAATAGGTTTTACATCACTCGTATATGCCTCGCGTTATGCTGCTCCCCCTCTGATTTAATGGATTAATGAATGGATGGAAAGGGCTTTTTGGGGTTAGCACTTCATTTTATATTTACTTTAGAAGCTAAGCTGCTATATTGTTGGATTAATTGAAGTTTGAAGTGGGTGGAGGGCACAGAAAAGAAACAAACAGTAGGAATTGGAGCGTAGCGTGCGTGGGAACGATTCAGTCAGAACTGATGAGACACGGCTGGATGATCGATTCAACGAGGAACAGAGTAGCTAGCTTCCCTTGCTACCCATGATAAATTGCCGGATGGTCAAGTAGTTGACTAGGACTTTACCGGTTGACTAGGGTAGGGCGGGGGCTTAGGACCATGAGGTTATGATGCTTACCCGGACACCATCCATTCATCCCAGCCAGACAGCAATTCAATACCAAGTAAAGAAGGAAAGAAGGATAACAACACCCCCTTAACAAGAAGGATTTAAGGAAGAAGAAGTTCCTCAAGGAGTAGTACCTCATGAATAAATTACTCAAGGAGTAAGACCTCATGGACGGACTTGCTTTTACGGACCCTCATGACTCATGGCTCTGGGGGAATAGGGCTGGGGTGACTACTACTCTTACGGGCTGGGCACTACTCAATCTAATCCGGGCGGGGATACTCAACTGGGGATACTCTATTCAACCTGGATGGGCTAATTGAATGATCGAGCTAATACACAGGGATCCAATAATACACTGGCTCTAATCCACTTTTATACCCGGATGCTCTACTCCAATGGCTCATTTACCCCAATCCCATTAGCTTTACCCCCCAATAGCACAAAGCCCACCCAGTGTGACCAGTTCTAGATAAACCATGCCCAGGAGGTTATTCTATGGGCGTTACCTGTTTGCGATTCCCCATGCCCAGGAGGGTGGTTTTAAGTGAGGTGATTACACAGGGTTGAACAGTTATCTCACAACACGCCCAGGAATAAAGATTCTATGTGGATTACCTGTTCTCTTTGTGCCGGGGATGGATGTGCTAAGTTAAAAACAGTTGTTGTAGATACACTTGCCCAGGATATAATATTCTATGTGTGGGAACTCTCATAGCGCCATTAAATCCCCATACTTCCATACGCATTCCGTCAACGCCCAGGACAGGAAGGAAGGAACATTGAACTGTAAGGAAACTATACTCTCATTACCAATAAAACATTCCATTAAGTAAGTATGCACCTTATAGGAGCCACGTATACACCAAACAGCGTAGATTATATACGTTATAGAAACAACAGAGCAGAGATTATTTAATTCGCGGTATAGCACGAGGCCTGGAGGAAGGACACACGATAGAGGTCTTTACACAATAAACTATTTGAGGTTACACTACGATATGGGATGGGACCATGAGGTTAGTTAGGACGGTTGTAAGTGAGTCATTTCTATTTGACTTCCGTTTCGACTGCCTTATGTTCTTTCTATTCAACTGCTGCCTTCCGTTCTATCCGACTACCCCAGTGAAAAAGGACAGACACTCTTACACTTCCCCCTTCAGCTCCAGAGAATCGCTCCTACTTGCCCGGGAGGGAAGGAGTAAGGAACCAACGGCTCAACAAAACCAAAGGAACTGACAGCTGCACTTATCCGGCCATATCCAATTGATCCAGTTGACCGGGTGGAAGTACCACCAGCATCAGTAACGTAGGCAAAGGTAGAAGCAGATCGAGAGCGAGATCCTGACCTTCATGAGCGAGCTTAAGATCCATACCCATTACCAGTAGGAGGAGGGTTCGAGATGGATATAAATAGGCCACAGCTGGGTGCAGAAGCAAAGGCATCGGAGGCGATAGAGACTGTAGCAGAGGTTAAGGCAGAGCTTGTAGTCTCAGATTCAAATACAGATGGAGATCCAAAGCAAGCACCTCGTCTAGTAGTATAGAAGGAGCAACAGAAGCAAGGGTAGTAGATGCATCAGTAGAGTCTGTTGAAGCAGCACGAACAGTTCTATACCCAGGAGCAGCATACCTAGGAGCAGGAGAAGCACAGGTACCTAGAGCAGCAGTTGCTTCAGTCGATCCAGCCATTGATTAAGTACAGGGCCAATACCCTACAGGACAATACCCTACGGGACCAGATCCGACAGGCCGAACACAGAACCAGTAGTGAGCAGCAGCAATAGCAAAGGTGGCTAGCACAAAGGTAGTAGAAGAGCCAGTATCAGCATAAGCCATTAATGCAGCAGTTTATTCTGTAGATGTTGAGTCGGTTGATTCTTCTGTTTAAACAGCACGAGCTAAAGATGCACGAGCAGCTCCAGGAGCAGCAGTTCCAGGTCCATCCATTGAAGCAGTAGATCCAGTTCCAGTTGCCCGAGCAGAACCAGTAGATCCACCAGCAGCAGTATACCCAAAACTAGTCAGCAGCAGTATACCCAAAACTAGTAGACCCAGCAGCTGTTTCTCCGGGTGATTCGGTTGAAGCTGTCGATGATCCAACAGATTAAGCAGTCATTTCTGTTGAGTAAGCACTAGTAGCAGATCCAGTAGTAAAGCCAGTAGTAGAGCTCGGCTGCGCTTCGGGTGAGACCTTCCTATCTGTGTGAGAACTTAAACTACCCTTTTGAGCTGGCCTTCTGACTGACCAAACAAAAAGCATTGATCTGATTCCGTCTTGTTTTCTCGTTATGAACTTGTAGTTGCAGTAGAAGTTAACCAATGCATTATTAGCTAGCTTGAATCTCCATTGTAACTTTGTTAGATCAGTATGACTGATGTATAATTGAATACTATGTTATGAGGATCCCCATGTATTTATGCCCTGTTAGGAATGAGTAATAATCATGACCTTGTGGTTGGGTGGGAATAGATAAATAAAAGCGGACAAGCACCTACGGACCTTGGGATTGGTCAATCTTTGGGCCACCCGGCACCCATTGAGTGCTCTACCTCAGGCCATATTAAACGCACGCTCTACTGAAATAGATTTCGCGGAAAACCAGCTATATCCGATCTTGGTTGGCCTTTCACCCCGC
>Ga0233342_1000129_pt1 | contig 23396 bp, 15 predicted proteins | sample GEONDECOMP273_FD_180706 | JGI IMG/M metagenome (GOLD analysis project Ga0233342, IMG submission 180706) | Leaf litter microbial communities from Shasta-Trinity National Forest, California, United States - GEON-DECOMP-273 | ecosystem: Environmental > Terrestrial > Plant litter > Unclassified...
TCTTAGGAGTGTTGCAACTCTCTAGAACAGTTAAGTATACATAAATAAAGTAGAATGGGTATTTGCTCTTACCTCTGTGAGTTGTCTATGCAGTGCATCCTTTATTATCTGCGCCCATTCATTTGTTTGTCGTCCTGTTTAATCCTAGCCAAGAGATAGAGCCATTTCTTGGGCCATGTATCTGCATCTTTGAACCCAAATATTCTGCTAAGCAGCCGAATCTGGGTTTTGGGGTGTGCATACTTTGAATCCTTCAATGCATATGCTGGTTGGTCTATTTTTACCCATGTCCACATTTCCAATCTACCCTTGAGCCATACCGGTAGGTCTTCACTCTTTCTTTTATTGTAATCGCATTCCAAAGCTTTTTTCCTCCCCATTTCTAATCTACCCTTATCTTAAATACTTTTCTTATTATTTCTGTTATTAATGGGATAACAATGTTTGCTCATAGGTTTCCCAGAGCTCGAACTTTTGGGTTATTTCTTTTAGCTGCTGCATGCACTAGGTCCGGTATGACTACCACTCGTGGAATGCATCCTGCTTGGTATAGCCCAGACCATAGCATGGGCTCCTTATTATTATTCTGGTGTCGTTTATCCATTTGGCCTCTGAACATTTTATTATGAAAATATAGTTGTCGGTATCTAATATCGCCATGGTTGCCTTGCTCTGAGTTTTGGTTCTTCCCTTTGTATCTAATGCTCCTATATTCGTGCCAATACCAGGGGGGGTTGTGTTTTGAATACCACAATCATATCTAGCTTCTTTTTCGTACATTCATATCTGATCACGCCGTCGCCACCGTTGCTAACATGCATTTTTTTCATTGCGGATTTTGATGGCCATAAATTCCATTTGCCGTCTTCTCTGTCGGGATTTTCTGGTGATCCTCAACTCGTTTTATTATGATGGAGTTCTTGGTGTAGTTTGTAAACTTTGAGCAAGAGGGGCAATGCCAGCCTCCCACGATCCCGATAACGGGACCACCAATGGGTATGGTCTTCCTTTGTGGGTCGCGTCATATTGCGGCAAAGTCCTCCAACCTAAACGTCTGTACAGCCTCATTGGTTCCTCCTACCATTCCCCGATAGCCACTACTTGTATGCCTGACTTTATCTATCGGCCTCAGAATATCTTGATACTTGTCAGTTCATTCCGATGCATTGGATAACCGTTTTGACTATGATTGGGGTTTCTAGTTTGGTTTGTACCTCTATATCGGATCCATTACCTGAACTTAGAGCATTGGAAGCGAAGGTTTTGGAAGCGAGGGAGGGCTTTTGGCACTTTGAACTGGACTATTTACCCTTGCCCGATGCGGACAAGCACCGTAGGACCTTTATAAGCCTACTTTATTACTTCTGTGTTACCGTTACCTACCCACCTGTTCTCTTAACCAACCTCTATTTACTACGCCTCACTTAACCAACTTAGTGATTGGACACGTGCTTGGGCAGGCACTTTATAGCCTTTACCCTACTTGCATTACTTAAGTGTTACCACCAACCCACCTTTCTCTTTACCAACCAGACTACCTATCCCTACTGTGGTTTCCCTAAACACTTGCCTCATGAGTGCTTAGTGGGTACAGCAATATCTTCTCTTGTAGGGACGGGCCTCCAGATAGATACTTGTTAGGAAGGAATTAAGACTGCATTGCTAGCAGGAACTTTTGATCCTTCCCCTCCTTTGTCGGGAAAGAGCTACGCACCTTACTTTTATTAACGAGATTTCCTGAGGGTGCATTGTATAGTAAGAGAAACTTATACGGTCTAAATGAGTGCCTTTGGTTTCAGCTATATAAGTAAGAGGTATACATTGGTTCTTCTCTAAGCAGCTAAGAAGAAAGAAAAGCTTCTAGCGGGGGCTTTTCATAAGGAATCGAGGAGAGGGAAGCTTTTAATAGCTGATCTTTCCTCTGGTCTAATCTTTCCGCTGTCAGTTGTAACAATAGGTCTAATCTGAGTGAGCTAACAATGTATGGTGTAATCGCAATGGTCATAGTGAATAGCAAAAGTAATCTAATTAGGTAAGGAATCTCATTGTTCATATAATACTACCCCTCCTCTTCTAATAGCAGTCAAAGTAAATATGGATAGGTGCCAAAGTGAATATTGATTAGTGAACTCATAAGACTAGTTGCTGCAGTTAATATTGATTGTGCTCTCCCTCCGGACCTTATTCAAAAGTGAATTGAACTAAGCTCGTGAGTCATATCAAGTAAAGGTTCAATTTCACACATATTGGGACTCATGTAGTTTGCATAATCAATGGGGTGAGAGTAATGACAAGGATAGAAGAAGTATAACCATTGAATCGAACATCATGAAGTATCTTGTATTTTACATATACAGTATCTCACATAGCTCCTTGTTATTCCATGATTACTAGCTTACTTATCCAAATCTAATCCCATATCTAAGCTATGACATAGTGTTATAACTACGTTTGTATGTATAGTCTATTGGAGCTTCGGAGAGTAAGAGCTCATTGAAAACAAGCCTTAAAAGAAAAAGCCTTAGTCCGTACAGAGTAAGCCCTTTGGACAACACTAGAGCTTTAATCTTCTTGGTCCAGCAAAGAAACAAGCTGCCTTCAGATGATACTCTAGCTTAGTCCAAACAGTTAGTCCCACCTGGAGCCCCCCCTAAAAGATGATAAATTTATTGGACGAAACTAGCGAATGAGATAATATTTTAAAGCTGTCCCAATTGTTTGTGCCCCGAACAAGGTAGGCCATATAAACCCATGGCCAAAAAATGGCAACGTATCTATGCGAGTTTAGACCTGCCCATAGAGCCAGGACTTTTATCCATCTTCTCCATGGCAACATCATATAGTAAGCGGACACAACACATTGAAGAATTAGGTTTTTCATCGCTAGGTCAATATGGCAACATCATATGTTAAAATTTGGATATGGGGCTCTCTGAAATGCAAGTACGACGAAAAGCAAGCCCCATTTTCCCAATGCGTGAGTGGTGGAACTGACTGGGTTCTTTAGCCAACCAAGGCGGAGCCTTTACTCTACGGCTCTAGCAGAAAGGTAGGCACCTTATAGTAGCATAGTTTAATGTGTCAATCAATGGACCACTGGCAATAGACAAGGTCAACTTATCTATGCTGACATCGTATAGGTAACTAGGTTGCAGTAGTAGAGATAGCTGCAATGAGGTAGTCAGTTTCATGGCAATGAATATTTCTCCATGGCGACATCATATATGAACAAGTGTAAACGTCTCTATGCAAAATCTAGTTAGTTAGATGTGGAATTAGATCTGGCCGGGGAGCAAGTAGAAGATATGCAAATCAAAGTGTCAACGTAGAGATGGCAATATCATATGTGTAAAAACTAGAGAAAATAGAGGTTTGTGTCAAATAGAGAAAATAGAGGGCTTTGTGAGAGATGGCGAGATCATATAGTAGTAACGCGTAGAGTGTATATAGCTGAATTAGGTCAGCTACGTGGCAATGACCACTTATATATGCGGATATCATATGTGAACAATATGTGTGAACAAGTAGATATGCTGTAGTAGTTAGTTGTTCCACCCTAAGTAGAGTCACACCAAGTGGAGTCTCTGAACCCAGCAGCTCTGGCATCCACCTAAGTAGTGGATCAACAGCATCAACTAGCCCGAACTAAGATTGCACTATGTTTCTGGGCAAGTTCAACCAATGTCTCCATGGTGACATCATATATGAAACACGTAGATATAGCGATATCATATGTGAAATCTCTTTTTTGGTTGTTCATGGCTCCATGTCCAGAGCATTGTTGTTCATGGCCAAGTAAATATGCCATGATCTCATAAGCATGGCCAAGACGTAGATATGCGAGCTCGTCTAGTAAGAGTTGTATTAGACCAACTAGTGGCACTACTTCAGCAGATTGTTTGTTGCACGGTAATTGTGGTTTTGTGCACACCTCTTCAAATAATCCACTCCATGCATGGCCTCTTTGTTCATGGCAATGGCAAGAACTTCTCCATGCACTTGAAACCGGTTGTTTCTCTTATTCTCTTTATGGCACATTTAAACCCCATGGATAGCTGTGGAGACCCGCCTAAGGGGCTCCGTCTAGGAGAAGGAGTTATAGAGAGAACCGGGAAATCTAGGAACAAGGTAAACGTCTTTATGGCTATATTATATATTAATACGACGTAGGCACCTTTGAAACGTAGAGATGCGATCTCAGCAGAAGCAATGGTGGACCTCCACTTTGAGAGGGAGATAAAAAGACAATTTATGCGCTTCAAATTGGTATTTCTCCCGACCAACGGGAAGGAAGGCAACTTGACTTCGCAACAATGACCGTCTTTAGTTCAATCCCGCCCCTCCTTCCCCGAGCTCTAGTTAAAGCCGTGTCCAATCCGAGGTGTGTGTGGTGCACCAACTTCCCTACAGCAATTATCTGGGACCTTACCTGTGAACAAATTCCCTCCCTCAGCAAGTAAGCGAACCGAAAGCAAAGGGACGCTACCCCGAACATGCCCTGCCGGGAGCTGGTACTTGGTAAGCAAGCAGTGCATCGTGACGCTACCCCAAACATCCCCTGCCGGGAGCTAAGGGACAGACGCTACCCCGAACGGAGTCCTCCTCGGATGGACGCTACCCAACAATCAAAGGCCTTCAGCATCATGGACAAAGCAATAAAACTAGTGGCAACCCACCGCAATAAAACTAGTGGGGCCTTGGATTTTAGCTGCGCACTATAATCTTCAGTTTATTATGCAATGGGACTTTCAATTCAGCAGACATTTATTATGGATAGGATTATGACCCCACCTTTTGTCCTTTTGTTGTGCTATTGAAAAGCACCTAGACTTTCTTTTTCTCATTGAGCTCTCGTTACTTGCTTCCGAGCTGGTTGGCTGGCATTGTTCGGATAGCTAGGATGGATGGGCTGGATTAGATGGCTGGTATTTTCTTCTTGCTTGAGAGATCAGACCGGACGGATGAGGGGAATAATTGCTTCGATGGAACCAGTTGTGGGATCCTCAGAACCACTGTATTTATAAACTTTTATTATACACGGCTGGGCTGGCTGAATGGTCCAATAGCTTAGGATGTAGCTCCCCTTGCTACCCATGCACTATTGCTGGATCACATGGCGGCTGGATGGAGGGATAGATTCAATAAACCTTACATGCCCGAATAAAGAACTGCGTGCCTAATAGCACCACGACTTCAAAACCCGATCACGACCCATCATACTCCAAACCCCCACAGCCTAGGGTTTTCTATTTATAAAATCGTATTTAAGACAGTTTTGAATATTGACGGACCAGTATCTCAGCTTACTGGATGGACGCAGGGATGAAGAACCTTAAATGCTATAATAAATTTACTTGCCTAACAACAAATGGGACTTCTCGACCCCAATGGATCATATGCCTAGGACCCCGTCCCAACACAATTTTGATTTCTCAAACGTGCGTGCATTTGGAAGCGCTAAATATACTTCCCGCGAGCCTTACGTGCCAATTATAGAATGTTGGGCGAAGTTGGGCTTCAACGTGCCTCCCTCCCTATTGGGCATCACCTCCCTATTTAACGCCTACTATTGCATCCACGCTTGAACGCCTACTCTCGGCTGGTGGCTCTATCTACCCAAGCACGGATAATACTATTCAATCTATAATTAATCCCATGCCTGCCTGTGTTTAACCTGTTGGTATGAGAATATGCGATGCCATCATCTTTTCGTGCGCATTTGCATTGTCTGGCATATAAATCCGCCGGGATACCGTTTTTTATACCTGGATTAATATCTTTCCTTTTCCTTTTCCTTCGGTGAGTGATTATGATGTTGCATTGCCTGGCTTAATAATCTGCTGTGAGTATTTTCTTTTTATTTAGACCTCTACCTGTCTGTATTAATATCATCCTCATCGGTTCGTTCATTGATTAGTTGCACCATTGCCTGGGTTATAAATCCCCATCCCAAGTGAGTCCGATTGTTCTACCAGGATGAATATTTTATGTTATATCTGTCCCTTCGTTTATTTCTATTTATTTATTCCGAGGTCCTTAGGAAGGAGGTCTCGACTAAAAGGAGAGGATAATACGATTCAATTTCCAGGAATAAGGACTGGGCATGACCTTTCTTCCACACGCTGTATTCGTTATGGGACACGCAGGATATGTAATGCAATCTCTTCGTTCGTTAATTGAGCGTGACCATTCTCCTTTCCTTCGCCTCGTGTAGTGAGCGTAATGTTTCCAATTCGCTTGGGTGAGTGAGCGTTCTGCCAGCATTGTAGAAGGACTTCCATGCCTGCGCGATATCCCAATCCCAAGAAGGTAGATGTATATCTGGCTTTAGCTTGGCTCCCAGGAGACCCAAGACCCAAGACGTAGGTAGATGCGGACCAACCCTTTTGGGGCGTGATAGCTGGGTTAAAGATGCCCTATATATGTTAAAGCCCCCCCGTAGCTATAGTGAGTAAAGAGCCGTTTTATTATCCCGCCGGGCCTTACCGTAAAGTCATTCATGCGGTAGATAGCCAAGAAGAGAGAAAAGGAAGGGTGGTAAGAGAGCTTCTTCTCATTTGCAAGATACTATTGTAAATATCTGATGGCACGAAGGAGGGTAGGGTCCTGCATCGTTGAGATAAAGCAAGAGCAAAATATCTGTCTGTTGAAGAAGCATGGAGTATATGAAGCATTCACTGGATGTTTCACCCTGCCTGCTTCCATTTGGAATAGCACCTCCAACTGGTATGTAGGCCCGGTTGCCCTACTCAAGTTTGTTTGCTTTGTATCTAATGTAGATTTCTAAATCCTACATGCATTCTTACTCTAACATGCAAATGCAACCCAATTACCTTACCAAGGATTTTTAGCTTAATTTGACTACAAGGCATAGAACTTTTTCATTATGAATGCAAAATTGATTATCAGATATGCGAGTATAACGTAGATATGCCAGTATCATATGTTTAGATTAGTCTTAAGCAGTAAGTTCCATAGCAGTAAGGTGGTATTTCTTAAGCCGTTCAACCACTGCAGAAGCCATTCACTGAAACAATAATGATTCCAGCCAGCTAAAGAAGCCCGCTCAACCTCAAAGCAAGAGTGCCGCCCAAAGCTGTTGTCTTAAGCTTGTAATAAAACGGATAGTTTAGACTACGCATGAAGCTGCATGGACTGCCCGGACTGTAGAGAGTTTAAGCCATAGAGTGAACCCTAAGAAGTACTAGCCGGACTTAGAGTGGAAAGCCTCTTAGTCCAATGCCTTAGGTCCATGGAAACAAGTGCCCTAGGAAAACTAGCCATACAGTGAAAGCCTTAGTACCAGCAGCCATAAGGCCATAGAGAGTTCCGGACACTTGCTTAGTCTTAGGCGGTCCATGGACATTAGCCTTTTGAGACAAACAAGCTTTGTCCATTTTTTGTGCCCCGAAATGGTTGTATGCCTCAGCCCCCCTAATAATGCATTTTTCTTTATAAAAAAACATCAAATTAGAAAAGTTGTCATCATCTTATCTTGTCCAACCAAACACAAAGAATGGATACTATAGCTAGTACCTTACTTACGTTACTAACTAAGGCATAGTATTTACACTATTGGAAGTATTACTATATGGACAACCTTAGTGGCTATGACTGTCTACAGCAATTCCTAGCGTCGGCTATGACTGGTCATGACAAAACAGGCTTATTGAAATTACCTTAAGGCAAGTCTATGGCAAGTAATAATGGCTTTCACTCGGGGAACTTACGGCTTGAACAGAACTAAAGTAAATAGGGCTAAGACTGAAGCTAGTCCAGTTCATAGGGCTTGAACTCACAGCTTAAGACTAAGCCAACAGCAGCATCAGAGGCTTCAAGCATAAGTGCCTACAGGATAAGAAAAGAAGATTATGGATTGGAGTTAAGGCATAAGTTAAGGCATCTCTAAGTTGATTGGAGTTAAGGCAGATTGGAGTTAAGGGTCATAGCCAATATTATGTCATAAGAGGATTCAAGCCTAAGTGACTACTAAGTATCTCCTTTTGTAAGGGCTCCGCGTTGTCTCTGCAGTATGTCAATACAGAATATAAACCCCAAGGCTACCCTTTTACTAGTATCAAATTCGCAATGTCTATGTCGTTGATGCCCTTTGGCCTCAACTGGCAATATCTCAACAAAGAGGTTTCACCCTGATGTTCCAGCTCTGGTAATTGGCTCTCCTACTTGTCTCTTGTGCCTACTGTATTGTCTGGGTAACCCATTGGGGGACTCTTTATTGAATTGGAAGGCAAGTCATTAGGCCAGCCAGCAGAGAGCACGTAGCCTGCCCGCCTGGATTACCGGAGAAATATAGCACATAGCCTGGCCCAGCCACTAAAGCACGATTCGGCCATCGCAGCGCGTTTTAGTCCTTAACGACTTACAAGCTCTCCTTCCTTGCTCTCCTAACCTCCCGAGCACACAAAAAACTCAGTCTTTCCTTTACTATTTATTCCCTAAAAGACTGAGCAGAGCTCTGGCCTTTCAATACCAATAGAATTCCCTCCTTCCATTAGTCCAAAGAGATGATGAAAAACGGGTCTACACAGTTCCATTAAATGGGGAAGCAAGGTACGAAGTCGCTTGTCCGCATCGGGCAAGGTCTTGCCAATAACAACAATAAATGGGAAGTATGGTCCTGCCAATAAGCATGGTTCCTTGCCATCCTTAAAGACAAGCAATAAGCTACGATTCTACAGTTATGTCCGGAGAGTAAGGCCAAAAATAAAAATAGAGAGGGTAAGCACGTACGCCTCTAGTGTTGGTGTGACCTTTAGGGTAACCCGGTACGTAGGGACCTCTTAAGACACCGAACCACCCACTTGGCTGCAAGAATACCGCCCTGAGATTCAACATTAAGAAAACCAAGCCCCCTCATCCTTGGGCATAGTGCAGACGTCCCAAGGAACCAAAGAAAGACTGCGCTCACCACCAAAATTGGGCTACAGGTATACCCTCAAAATATGCTCAAGCCGTTTAAACTAAGTCCAACTAGGGAACCAACATGATACATAATACACATGAGAGGCCTGGAGAATACAACCAACCACAGGAAGCTTACCTGCAAAAGGGAGATCCTTATGATATAACCCATGCAATTTTATTGTTAACTATTGAATAAACCAGTCCCAAATAGCTATTGGTGAGACCCCAACCCCAAAGGGGATATTAAAATACTTCAAAATGACCCTGGGGGAATGTAAGACCAAGCGGTTGGTTCCAAGGATCCAAGACTGGGCGGATCGCTGTAGGTAGGTCCAACTTACATTTATTCTTCCAGCTAAAGGTTAATAGCAATGGTCTGTTAACCCAAGCGAGCAAGTCCTTTCTTAAAAGAGAAAGGGTATGGCTTTTTTTACTAAATAAAGCAGTTCCAATCTCCGCTCCGCTGGGATTCCTCAATTAAAGAAGGTAGTTCCAAGGATCCCACAACGTAGCTGTCTAACATAAATTAATGCAAGTAGGCAGAGTACTAGCAAAGGTATAAGGGCTGTACCAAGTAAGTAAGGCAGTACCTCCCCTCAATTTCATTCCTCAAGCTAGTGGTTTGGAAGGGCGTACAATCATCGCTAAGGTCCTGTGAGCCGGCCGGTCGGTATATAAAAGGAATAAAGTGTAGGCGGCAGGTCAAGACCAAAGCAGTAAGTGCCAACCCCACTCCCCTATTATATCTATCTTCAGACATTAGTTCCAAAGTAAGTTCTAACGATCCAAGGTTGTTCCTAACCCATTTGCATTAATTGTGTAGGCTTCAAATGCACTCTTGGGTATTGTTTCACTCTTGGGCCTTGATATACTTTCACCTTATGGGTTATGGGAAAAATGGTAAATTATCCTCTCCTTTTAGTCGAGACCTCCTTCCTAAGGACCTCCGGGTCCTTCTCTGCTACTCTTATCTTCGTGCCTTCTTTTTTAATGCTTAATTCTCTTTTCCCCTTCGGCTTGTGGGAGTTGTGGCAAAACCTGATTCATAGCTAGCAGCATGAAATGATTGGGAGATCTCAGGTACAGGCAGGTTATAGCCCATTTATCATAGTAGGCGCTCAGGGCATCATAAAGAAAGCTCTTTCATATAGGGGATTGAAGGTAAGGCACAATGGGTTGGGGTTACCCGTTGCCTGATAAAGAAAGTGAAAGTATGGCCTGATATCATTACTGGCCTATATTGTTTGAATCCCTGAAGGGGGCACACATCACCCCAAGGATACTTACTACTGATCTTCATGAGTGTTTTCATGACTTCGCAGACTGAAACATCTAAGTTAAGTAAGGTTAGAAACATCCTGTTTGGAATGAAATAGAATGAAAGAGATAGATAGTAAAGGGCGCGGCACTTAAGCGAGCGTTTTATTCCTCTTCAAATTTATGGAGGGCCCTAGTATATTGTTGTAATTAGCTATAGTGTATGTAGTGCCCTAGGCAGGGAAGGATTAGTGAGAGCTACGTGTTGTTGGCAAGCTGCTAATGCGAGCCTTAAGGTGAAGGCAGTCCCCTCAATAATCCTTCTCGCGGCAGAAGGGCCCTTACTACAACCAGTAACTGAGGGTTGTCTGACTGACAAAATAGTAGTAGGCGAGGCTTTCCTCCCTCTCCCTTAAAAGGCAAATATTAAGTACACTAAATGAGCAGAAATTGGAAGTGATCAATCTTTGACAGCAAATAAATTCGGGGAAGCTCAACTACCCTGGGCTGGGGCTTTTGGAGAAAAAAGAATGAGAAGTGTTTATGGAAGGAAGAGCCCCATATGGGACAGCAGAAATACCAGTAATAGAATCTATATTTAGAAACCTTTGGCCGGACCTAAGACCTTTCGTGCCTAGCTAGTTGGGGGGCCTTACCCTGTACCTTACTCACCCCTCAGTTGCTCTGCCTAGCTTGGTTTGTTAGCCTAACACCTGGTGGTATGGTAGAGCTCCTAAAGATGCGCATCCTCACATATATAATGTAGGCTCACGGGGTGTTACCCAAAAACTAAAACCTGAGCTGGGGTAGTATGGGGGGGAAAAAGGTTGAGTTCTATCTGCTAAGGTAAGGACGGTATATATCGTTGCCGAACCCCGTGCGTGAAGCAGCTCTCGGGATAACCTTCACCTTGGCGCTTTGATGCAGCAGCAGAGTCTGCTAATTAATAGGCAGTTTTCCACCCTTTTGAAGCTTCAGGCCTAGACACAACACAGACTGAAGGTTACATGATAAAGCCCCTGAATTTAGGGCCAGGTTCAAGCCTATTAGACTAGGTTTTGACCCACCAGAGATAGCCCCGAGCTATCCATTTACCCAGACCTGACGTTTTGCAAATTACTCCTTGCTTTAGCTTGGTGGGGAGGGGTAACAAGGCCAGGCTTAGACAGGCTTACTCTTTTTGAAGGGTCAGGCCTAGACACATATTCAACAAAGTCCCATGATACAGCCTCCAATTTGAGGGACTGCTGCTTGAGCCTGCAGGAGGAAAGGAAGTTTTACCTACAGCAAACACCAGTCCTGGGAACAGCCAGCCCATTCAATACAGCCATACTTCAGAGCTAGTCTGCAGAAACCTTCTTATTCATATTATAAGGAGTCATCTAAAATGCATTAATGCAGTAGGGATATATCTAACTAAAGGTCCTAGCAATACTCTAAGTACCTACCCAAGCGCCCGCCCGCCGCGTAAGATCTAAGAAGTTGGGCAGTATTTCTTTCCTAAATCCAAGTAGTTAAAACGATCCAACAATAGAAGACTGGGTGGTAGCTATGTGTAGATAAAACTTATAATCCTTCTTACCGGCATATAAAGTAAATACGACTGTTCAAAGTGCCCAGCCCGTCCAATCAATGACTAAGTTGGAGGCTCGAAAGAGTTTCAGAATGAAAGGTTGTTGGTAAATTTGAAAGTGGTGTTTAAAGGCAAATAGGCAGAGTAAGGTACGAAGCAATGCTGCGCCCACGCAAGAAAGCCCGTTCGTTCACTCTTCAAGTTCAGGTAATGGAGCCCGCCCGGTCTATAAAGGATGGTGTGAACACTACACAGGTGGTTGGTCTAGGTAACACTTCCATAAATTATGTAGGCTAACCAAAGTAATCCCAAAGCTATTAGTGCCCAAACCCTCCCTTCCAATCTCCGAAGGGCAGTAGCTCGTAAGTAAGAAAATTCCGACGATCCCACAACTGAGCAGCGGTCTAAGAGAAACTAAAGCAAGTAGGCAAGTAATACTGTCTAAGTTCCATACCTCCTCCAGCAAGTGTTGTTAACGCCCAATGTGAGGCAGTTCAATTAAAGAGAAAGGATGGGTAAGGTCGTCCAAGTCTAATAAAGTTACTAGCAATGCTGTAAGTGCTCAAGCCAAGCCAAATCGGTAAGGTCTCATGCATGCATGGGTCTGCCTGTATTCGATCCACCCCAAAGGGCTTTTAGTTTCTACGACTGACCGGTGGTTCCTTTCTTGTCCAACTGAAAGTATTGTAGGCAGAGTCAAGTAAACAGCAATGTTCAAAGTGCCCCAAAATATTCAGGTCTGCCCTTCCTTCCAAAATAGAAGTTTCAGGTCTGTGAGCCAGTAATAGGTAAAAAGTACAGTACAGGTGGTAGCAATAGGCAGGACGAGCATTATATGCAAATAGGCACAAGGTAAATACGACTGGTCTAAGTGCTAATCCAAAGGCACATAACATATAATATCATGGGGCAAAATCCAACAAGTTCCCACGCACGATCAAATGATGGGTAGCTGTCTAACTGGCATTATTCGAGTAGGCTAAACCAGTGCCTGTCTTCAATCAGGGCATGTGATGAAGTTGGTTGATTCTGGAAGGAATTGAACATAGGTTACTGGGGATTTGTGCCAATAGGGTAAGTGCTGGCGTTGAGGGGTTAGAAAGAAAGCAAATAATCATCTTCATCACTCAAATAGGCAGGCATAGCATAAGAAAAAGGGTGATCCTAAAGAAGATCAACAAGAAGGTATATTCTAATAAAGAGAAATATAGAAGGTAATAAGGTAATATGGAGAAATAACATACTTTTTTCTATTCATTAACATGGAATGCTCACATATACAATGCAGTAATGTATGTCCACGTAAGATCCATAATAAAGAAAGGGAATAAAAAGACTGGGCCGATGGAGCCCACGAAGTATGCATTTATTTGTTTTCCCATGCATCAGGTATGATGTATAAGTATAAGGCTGCTCCACTTGTACTTCTTCTGTCATCAACACTTCCTGCCCAATCTGCATCTGTGTAGGCTTCCAAAGTTAATTCATTTCATTAAGGTTTACCCTCTTCTGAGCTTCCGAAAGTTTTTGTCTATGAAGGGCACATCTGAACTGGTGCACATAGAATAACCTCCTTCGTTAGATGGGGGTTTACTGAAGGCGGAATGTGTCGTGGTGGGGATTGGGAACTGAAAGCGTATGGAAAGGGGTATTAAGGCAAGGTGATCGCGGAAGTAAAGGGTCTTGTAAGGGTTTCGTTCAGTAGCCTAAACAGGGCTTCATGAAGGCGATAAAGGATGGCAGGTCGCTCTGATGAGATGAAAGAAAGTAGGATTGACTCGACTTTGGTAAGAGAGACTTTTTTTGGCCTTGAGTAAGGAGGCGAGTTGCCACTGTAAGGTAGCGAGAACTTGGAGGCGAAAGACCCGGTTGCTACAAAAGAGAAGAGTTATGTCAGTGCGGAAAGATATCGGCCGGCTTGGGCAGGAAGGTAGGGAAGTTTACAAGAAGATCGAGGTATTCCGAATTGGGCGGTTAGTGAGGGGTTAGTTAATAGAAGGTTGATTGACCCGTGCGTCTTTCTTTTTCTGTTTATGGGACTAATGCCGGGACTGACGCTGATTCTGCTGGTCGTTCTCTCGCTTGCTTTGGGGCTAATCCTGCTGAGAAGAGTGATTGCTACCGTCCCACCTTCTTTCCTTCCTTCTTTCTAGCCTTCCCTCCCTTCTATTCTAAGCGAGAGCTACTGGAAGAGCTTCTTGCCTTTGTCGACCGTGAAGCGGGCTGGTAGGGCTTTTAAGATCGAGCAAACAACCGCTTTAAGTCCTTCGACTCCGGGCGGGTTACTTTGAAGTGGGTTGGCTTTCATCCTCCGGAATAAGGGTGCCTAAGGAATATATAAACTCAGGGCAACAACAGACTTTTAAGATCGAGGAGCAAACAACTATATGATAAGACCGGGCTTTTAAGCTGGCTTTTAACGGGAAGATCGAGGAGCAGCTTTCGGAGGATTCTTTTCAATAAAATTGATCAATTAGAACTGCGTAGACCTACCTGCCTTTCAGCTTATGCCCGCTACCCGCCTGCAGAGTTTACCACCTTCAGACCTATACCTGTATAACTTTATTAATGAATGCTTAGGAGCTACAGCTATAAACCCGGGATCAGATGAAACTACCTTACCCTTGACTTTATTACTGCCTTCAACCCTTGCCGCCTGCCTTTTCTCTTTTATTTTGATACCTGACTGGGATCTTCGATCTTGATACCCGTCTCGATATTGATGCCACCATCTCTCTTTCTACCCGTATCCCTTCTTCTTGCCACCTGATGAAAATGAACTCTCAGGGTATTGCTTGCTTTGTTTCGTCGGGCGGGTTGATCAATATAGCCTGACTACATTTAATCGCTATCGCTCACGGTTACTGATCCGCTTACCTTATTTGATTTTTATTTATCCTCGGTGCCCCTCAGCCACACCATGCACTTAGACTACTTTTTTAGAGCCTTCATTCACTATATACCTTTTACTCTCTTTATTGATCTCTCCTATTAAAATGGACGAACACTCATCGCTTTCTTTCTACGCCAGGGTATCCGATCCTGCTCCTCATGCTTTCCCGTTCACCACTTTGCTTGCTGTGCCCCACGACATGCATGCATATCATTTTCGTGAGTTAGCACGCAACACCCATGTCACGACGCACCACTTCAGGTGCGCATCTCTATCGAAGTGATGTGATTTAGGTAGGTTATCTATCGGATTTTCGGGTGACACGAGAAGCAAATTATATATGATGCTATTGCAATCCACAATACTTGGTTGGTGAAACTTGAATATTGAAAGATTCAGTCGGTTAGCGGGCGGACTGATTTCTTCGTCCATTTATTCCATGTTTCACGGAGTGGAAAAGCAACATTTGCTTATATATGTGAAAACATGCATCGCCTTTTTGATCGTTCTATTAAATTCTTCAGGTATCATTTTAGGCTTTTCCGTTACTTTCATTCGTGGGCGACTAAATACCGTTTATTCAAATCCATTCTCGGTTTGTGACCCCATGGATTCCAGGGCATTATTGGGGTTGTGCTCAGCTTCTCGCACGAACTGAACCGTTCTGGTCGACCAACACCGGCGCTTATTTTGTTTTATTCTCTGCTTGTTGAATGCCACATTGCTCTGCTCCCAAGAAGAGTTTCCAACTATGCATGCTTCCCGGAATGATATCCCACAAGTAGAAAGAAAACAATCACATCCGTAGCCAACTATCTTAAGCGGGCTGTAGCGGGCGAGAGCGGGAGGAAGGGTGCGAATGCCAACCACGAAGCGGTAGCGCTAACTCCACAGCAGGGCGGACTCCTTCAAAATGAGGAGAAGCAGTATCGATCCGATTCGTCACCAAATAAGGGGGCAGTAGCAATCATCCTTCCCAATCAAGGAAGCACGCGGTAGGGCCCTTCTTTCTTACCAACCAATAAAGGAGGGAGCGGGCAGTAGGCTGTTTCAGCTCTCGGCTCATGCGGATTGGTCCAATGCAGCAGCCTTCCTGATGACCCTCCTGATGATCTTCTTTCCTGATGGTCCAGCTCAAAGCACGACTGACTGCCTTAATGTATTTCAAGCCTTCCTTAGATAAAGCTCCAGCCTATACTGGCTTTCAGGAGATAGCAGTATCGGTACGGCTCCCAGCGGCTTACAGGTCCTTCCTAGGGTTCCAGGATAAGCTTCTCACACTAACAACCAAAAGTGATCCGCTCTGTTCTATTTTCTCTTATGAACCCGAAACTCACTAACTCACTGTCTGTCCGAAGCCTTTGCTGTGTGCTCTGCTGTGTCTCTGTGGCCTTATAATCTGTGGATGCCGCTGCTGCTGCTGTCTGTGGGCTCTGCTGTTTCTACTGATTCGAGTAACCGTGTGCCGTCACGGTCCAGGGAGCAGGGTTGTTTATGTATCCTTCACCGACAAGCGATAGCGATCACCTACCTCACCCTTTCCACTACGAGCGAAGCTATCAAGCCCACTTCACCTAATAATACAGGCAAGCGAGAGTGATCCTTCCAAGTAAAGTAGCAGCTCTGATCAGGGGTTTCAAGCTATCCGGTTCGAAGCGTCTGTCAAAGTGTTTCAGGGGTTATAGCAAGGGGAACTATTCAACACTGGACCTGACTGGACCCTCCCTTCTTACCTTACCAGACCTTACCCTGACCTTCCACGACAAGGAAGCGATATGGATGAACGCTCCTCGCCGGGGGAATTTCTTACTGGCCATTCCAAGCCTTCGCTCCTTATTTCGTAACTCGCTCCTCTGTCTAAGTTACCAGTGCTAATCTGTTCTCGTTGGTCATTACTGTTGATGCAGGCAGTAGCAGAAGGAAGGGCGCGTTGGTAGCGCTCAATGACCAGGCTCCTAAGACTCCTACCCGATATCTTCTTGGAAGCAAGGCTCTTTCTTTGAACCAGGTCTATATGAACCAGGGCTAATACAACTACTCTATTAGATTCCTTCCTCTTTATTTCGAAAGGGCTCCTTTCTTCCATCCTTCTCTTTGCCTTATCTTTTAACCAGGCTTCTCCTCAGTTTCTGTTCCTGGTGGTAATCCTTAACCGGTGGTCGTTCCTGATGGGGTGTTGCGTGGAGTAGATAGCAATAGCGATAGTAGATAGCATACCCCGATAGTAGGTAGCGGTCAGTATCGGTAGGAAGTAGGTAAAGTTAAGCGTACATTCATAGTACTAAGAGTCAAAAGCAAAAAGAAAGCGTGAGGTAAGTTGTATCCTCAAGGGTAACCCGAATCAAAAAGGAAACGAAGAAGAGAAGAGCTAACCTCTCCCTGTGTTTTTCTTTTCACCAGGGTTGAAGCATATTCTGTAGTATTCCCGACTCATAAGTGTGCTTTGTGTCAAGTAGTGTGATCTCGGTGTAGTGCACCACTATGGTCGAGGGTCTATTTGTCCAAGGCAATGGATAAGTCTGAGGCTTATATGGAATTGCTAGGTGAGTAGTGTTCCCAAGGAGTAAATGTATGAAGCGTTCCAAAAGTGTCAGTCAGTAAAAGGAGCAACCAAGGCTTAAGCAGCCTATTTAAAATAGCCAAGGCAGTGATGTATGAGGCATAGTTTTGTCTATCCCCAAGGAGGCAATATTCATTATTAGGTTCCAAAGGAAGACTGAAAGTTAGGTCCCAACCAAGTAGGAGTATATTGCATTATATATGTAATATCTGCCCAATGAGCTCAACAATTCTAGCGTGCTTTTTCCTCTATCTTCCATACGTTAGAGTGGGATCAACCCGCCCTACTTCCTCTCAGAAGAATATTTGTATTGAAAGCAACTCTATTCAATGACTTATTCAAGCAAGCATCCCGCCCGGGAGCCTCCCTAGTAGCCAAGCCAAGTAGGTTACCAGTGGGTAGTTCGCTTGGAGTGCTTGGTGGGCAGATGGAAAACAAAGGGCTTCCTTCCTTCAAATGGTAAATTCCGTACAGGAAGTGGGCATATAAAGATGATAGATAGAATGCAAACGTGGCCTATCAAGTTATCCTTCCTATGTGAACCTGCCCTATCAAGAGTAGGAAATTTTCTTATTTAGGGCATTTTATATTATTCCATCTTCGCTGTGTCTGGCTGTAGTTCCTAATTTGGGCAGTTCCTAAAATCCATCCAATATGGGTTGTTCCTTTATTTACTGTGCAACCCACTTATATTAATTAATCGTGTAGGCAGGCGAGGAGGTGATTCCCTAAAAGTAAATAAGGGCAGTGTTTAAATGTATAAATAACATATAGAAGGTCCGATCTAAAGCGAGCGGTTCGGCTTCGTTCGTTATAAGTAAATTAAGCTAAATAAGAAGGCTGAGCGAGAAGATAAAAAAAGAAGGTTGAATACTACGTCCCTGACCCCAAAAAACAAAATTGGTATGGGTCTGGAAGCGCTAAACCGGGCCTCCTTATTATAAACATGGTTGTTTAGCAATAATCCATCCCTCCCTGCAGCCTGTCTTGAAATGTCCCCACCCTACAAGTAACTTAGTAAGGATCTGCCGGGTCTTGAGCTATAGTTCGGGAAGAAAGATCTGGTCCTTTCCTGCTTCCTCCATGGATTGCAATTATGCTCTTCGTTCGTCGGATCTCCTTACAACTTCGTCGATGCATGTTTAAAGCTTGCTTATGTCTGCATCTTCCAGAAGAGCGAGTTCCAACTAAATTATATGCCAATAGCATGTCCCCTTCATTACCCAGCTATCGTACCCCCATCGATGACCCGTAGGGCCTCTCCTTCGTACCTCAGTCGAGTGCTTATTATTTTCTTTCTTTGAAAAGATTTATTCTTTTTGTACCCGGCTAATCGCAGTGCCTGTATCGACTCGATTCAAATCGTAATCCACAAACAACAACTCATCACCTGCCACTATTGTTTTCATAGCACATACAAATATTATTCTATTTTCCTCACGCTACTTCAAAATGCAATTTGGTTTATTTATTGTTTTCCCTGGTCTTGTACTTTTTATTAGCCTTGCAATATTTTCCGATGCCTTTGGCCTTCCATCTATATACACAGTCGCTCCTTTATTTTCATTGTTATCTTTCAGCTGTATATAATTTGCAGCAACTGCATATCTCCGCATACTTGGAGTATGTTGGACCAGCCTCAACCAATCTCCATAGCTATAGCATGGTCCAACATACTCCATCAACTCAACTCGCCATATTGAAACTTTATGCCATCCATGGATAATATACCAAAAGGCCATGTATGGAGGATGGAGCAATGAGATACATCCTCTCATTGACCACAGAAGTCAGTGTCCAACTGAGGAAGTTACCCTGGGGTACCCATCGTTTCACTATACCCCATCTGGCTTATAAAACTATCCTTTTTCATAGGTAACCTCATTCATTCTTTATGTTACATCCATGGCGCCTATTTTTATCACGGTTCGATATCGCTTGCTTGCCTTGCTCTCCCTATCTGATGACTTACCTTCCCTATTGTGTGTGATGATTTTGTCTATATGGCTGGTCCAAGAAACCCCGGCTGGGATAAAATAAATGAAGAATCGGGCTTACTTGCTTCTCTATCCGCTTCGACCTTTCCGCCTGCCCTGAGACCTGTTTGTCTGCGTCGATCTTTCTATAAATGCCTGAGGATATATTATCTCGACCTACTCGATCTTTTCACATCACGAACCATACCAACAAGACGCCTTCGAACTCCCCAAACACGATCTTTTCTTTCTTACATACGGGGTTTAAAACGTTTCCAAGTTTCTTGCCTTCCCTTGAGTGAGGATGAAGGTGCCCAGGCCAAAGGTGCTAGTAATTAGTAAATTCATCAAGCGAGTTTCCTTCCTATTGACAATAGATAGTTATATAACCCAGATGGAGATAATATTACTTTGAATCCCTCCCCAAACACCCATCTTCTATTTAGAAAAATACGCGGCTAACTATATTAAGATTTAGTGGGCTCCTACCTCGCCCCGTTTAGCAAAGGTTTTTCGGATCGACCAGATAAACTCCTCTCCTTAGGTCGAGCAGCTCCTTTGTCGCCCCACGAATACCAAACTTGCTTTTTGGAGAATGCACTTTGAATAGTTGTTTTTGTATCACCCGCCGCTTAAGCCGCCATATTTGTACTGCACCCCTGGCCTGATTGTAAGGAATCACCTGAAATGCATGAAATAATCCAGTTACCTACTGACAAAAGCAAGTTTTATTTAATCCAGATGAACAATTCTACCTGAAGGGGGATTAAGTGAGACCATAGAACTTACAAATGCCCTCCCCCACCATAACAAATCACGCTTGCCTCACTTCCTTATTATACCTTTTCCCCGACCCAAATGGCTGATGAATTTGGTGAATGCTTATTTCCTATCATTTCCTATCTTCTTTGCTTTGCTTCTCTCAGTTATCCTCTCAGTTTTTTAGTCTGTCATTCCGTATTCCCTTACCTTATAATGCTTACATACCTATGTATTCCGGCCCTGCTGGTTGGAGTTCGTTTGGGTTATGTTCGCTGCATTCGTGGCGTGGTAATTCCTCGTAGTAGTTGTTCCCGTCATTGTAGTCGTTATCGTTTTTCTTTTTGTGGTCATATTGGTCCTTCTCCTTGTTTGGTGCTCGGGTCCTGTCCTTACAATCCTCTTACATGTATTCTTTTCCGTGTGCCTACCTTCCGTACTTTGTTGGTGCTACTCCCTACCTTTGCTTACCTGTCTGTGATCCCGACCTGTACCTTGACCTGTACCTTGACCTTGACCTTTATTTCCAGCCATCAATTTTGCCTGTGCTAGTGTCCTTCCCTTCTTGCCTCTGCATCGGAATCCTTGTCTGGCACAGAATATTGTTCCCTTCTTCCAGTCGATCGGCAATCCGACCTGCCAATTAAATACACTCCCTTAAAAGCAGCTAATGCCTGTCCAAAATTAATGAGTGAATGGCCTCTTCAATTGCTTTACGCCTTATGTATGGGGGGCTTCACGTTATGCTGCCTTATAGACCCGCCTGGCCTTTATTTCTAGAACTTCCATCCATTAGGTGGGTCCGCTTCCTTAAGGAAATGGAGTTGCCTGAAATCCCTTTATTTATGGGGCCCCCAGTTGATCCGTTGAACGCCTTCTCTCTATGATGCATGCCAGATTCCAGCCAGGATAAACCCAAGCATGCCCCCTTCCTTGAAGGAGATCTAAACTAGCAGGTAAACTATGATGATGCCTATGATGGATGCTGCCTCAACGTCATTAATCAACATAGTAGTGGAGGCCGCAGTGAGGGGGATTTTATACCCATCTATATTACCTATCTAGCACTTACCAGAAAATCAATAGAATCTAATAGATGGTTAACTTTACTATATGGGGATTGTAGTTCAATTGGTTATAGCTCTGTCAAGACAGAAGTTGCGGGTTCAACCCCCGTCCCAATCCAATAAGTAGTAGTTTAAAATCAATTAATCTTTTCATCCCCGGATAAAAGGTAGGAAAGAGAAGTTGAAGAGAAATACTGGATAAAACGTCTATCTATCCATCTAGAAAGATATTTAGTATATATATCCATTAAATACATTCACCAAATTGAGAATTCATTATTGTGTCAACTGGAGTTATCTATTTTTTAATGTGGAAGACTTTAGTTTATAAGACCAGTGACTTAGAGGGAATAAGTTACTTAGAAGGCAGCGGTACCTCGGGTAGACATAAACTTGAAAAGTTATTTCACTCCTATATGTTTAGGGGGAAGAGCATTTCCTTTCCTCTAGATGGATAATGGGTCTATAGAAGCATAAGTTACCGCTCTATATAAGCACTTCAGAGTCTTTCTGTACGGAACCAAGAGAGAGTAAATTACCGCAGAAGAGTCAGCCTTTCCATACAGTATAAGAGACTAGTACTAATGGTTCACACAGGTAAGGAATAAAATAGAAACTTACTTTACTAAGTGTTTATATAATGTAACTATCCCATTTCGGTCACTAGCTAGAACTAAGGATACCCTAAGGGTCTTTAGACACCAACTGGAGAGGGAGTTGCTCGACAACCTGATACCCCACCAAAAGAAAGAACTCTATATAACTACTACTTTGTTACATAAGATAAGAGGGTAAGATTGAAAGCCATTCGTACGCTATTTAAAGCATTGTCTTTCCTTTTGTCAAGCCAAGGAGAGCCGCTATGGATCTTTGGCTTTGGTCGCTGCGTACCTACACCATACCATAAGGGTCGTATCATAATGGAATATTCATACATAAAGAAGCAATACCAGAGTCTATTAAATTGTCTAGAGCCATTGCTTTAATAAATATGCTAACTCATATACATCCTAAGCATGTCATCCGAATTCAACTTTAAAGAAAGACCACCCTTTATTCATCCTGCGACCGCCGGGAATGATGCTCAACTAAGGAGAAGGCTTTCCCTCTTATGGCTGGCAGGCTGGCAGGCAAGTGTTGTAAACCTCCGGATTGGGGCAGAAGGTCGGGAAATGCAGATAATAGCTGTGGTGTAGCTCTCGTTTCACGTTGCCTTTCCTCCCCCCCCGGACAATAGAGGAGAGTGGACGCTCCCCCGCACCTCCCGTTTCATGCATGGGAAGGTTCAACAAAAGCAACCCCAAAGACATCATTAAAACTGCAGACGGAAATGGGTTAACGGGGCTAGACCACCGTGGATAGGATAGTGGCAAGTGGAAGAAGATCACTGGGAATGACCGAGAGGGGGAAATAACAACGATAGAGGGGGGTCTGCCCTTCTAAGATCAGAGTGTCAAAAATTCCCTTCCTCGCTAGCAAAAGAGGCCCATACTGACAGAGGCGAAGCGCACTATTAGTGTAGCTGTTAGAGAGAAGCTAGCCCTTCTCAGAGAACCGCTGGCCCATTCTCGGTTTATTCTGGCAAAGAACGATTCCAGCCAAGCCCACGGAAAGTAAGGATCCAGTCCTTTAGGTATGGGTTGCTCCCTTCCCATGCTTCACTGGGCGCGGCACACTTGTGTCATTGTTATATTAGCTTTCGAATTTGCTCCCCATCTAGTGAAACCGGGGAGTAAGTACTCCTTCGGAATGATAAATAGATGAGTCGTTTCGATATTTGCTTACCATCAAAGGGCCCAATCGATGCCCTATAAAGCTGTATTGAATGCGTTCGCACTTACAATAAATAAGGAGCTGCTGGAGAAGATTCATGGTCATGTAAGCGCCTGTCTGTGATCTATTAAGGCGAAGGTTCTGCATCAACCCAATAGGCATGCCCCTCTTAAAATGAAATGGTAGGATGGGGTACTCTTAAAATAAAATCCCCACATTCACATCGAGGCGAGATGGGTATGAATCTATGCCCAGCCACTTCCCCACCTTACTCACTCAATTCATTAGGGCAATTGAGGGAGCGAGAAGGATCGAATAACTCATAGCCTAGGTGCCCCCTCCCATAGCTTTCTAGTGGGGCGCGTCCCGAGGCACAACCGAACCTATCTCCCACCCACTTTATGAAATTCCTTCATCAATCTTTTCTTTTCCATTCCCGAATTCTACAATGCACTTCGGACGCCCAGCCGCCAGTCGCCGTCCCACTACTGCCCGCTACTGTCAGGTCCCTCTATGTACTTGTCACTTTCACAATAATAAATTCCACTTGTTCCTTGCCCTCAAAAGGACAAGCCCTCCGGACCTTCTTTTTTTTTTTTTATTTGTGACTTAT
>Ga0233342_1000130_pt1 | contig 23303 bp, 7 predicted proteins | sample GEONDECOMP273_FD_180706 | JGI IMG/M metagenome (GOLD analysis project Ga0233342, IMG submission 180706) | Leaf litter microbial communities from Shasta-Trinity National Forest, California, United States - GEON-DECOMP-273 | ecosystem: Environmental > Terrestrial > Plant litter > Unclassified...
CCCGAATGAACTTCACTCAAATATGAGAATGGTTATGCGCGGAGCGATTTCGCACTATGATCACAAGGCTCGAATCCCAAGCACGAAGTGTTTTTGGTTCTCTCAGTCCATCCCTAATGGTGCTAGGGCTCTAAGGCATAGTTGGCTCACTGAAACTATACTAAATCTCCATTAGTTGTGGATCTTGAAGAAGAGGGATTGATGTTCAATTCGAGTTACTTTAAGTTCAATGCTTTTTCATTATATTAGTAAAGGTGGTTTCGTTACTAAATAGGCATACACCTACAATTTTGTTGCACGTGCTAAATTAAGGCTGAATGATTTGAATATCCACTATCCCTGCTTTTACGAATCATCCTGATCCTGGTAGGGCTATGGGACATAGAAGTTGCTCACCTCTTTTGTCACTGAGTCCTACTAGGTCCACGAGGTCCTACTAGGTATGGATTTGCGTAAACTTCTTAGTTGGTTCCTTCTGTTCCGTGCTCCACATTTCAGGGATTAAACAGTGAGTTTTTCACCTGAGCTCTACGTTTCCCAGGGATTCGGGTACGAAGGACCCGGAGGTCCGGAGGGCTCGACTAAAAGGAGAGGGGCGGAGCTGCTCGACCATACGGGAGAGGGACTTTCCCGAGGTTAATACGGGAAGGGTAAAGTCAAGCCATTTAATATGTGTAATTACATGTCTAAGCTGTTCTCTATGCTAATTATTGACTCCACTAGATATACTAGTTACAAGAGTATGTTAGCTCTCTCTATGTTTCAATTACACTTACATCAAAGCACTCGAACCTTATAGCATGACCGTTCCTTATATCAATGGTGTTCATTCATCTCCATGTAAGCCGAGCAGAGTAACAGTGATTCCAAGAGGTTAAGCTGAATAGCTTGTTGTTATTAACACATCAGCTTTAATGGTGTTAGTTCTATGGGTTCATAGAGTAGTTATAACAGACGTATTATAAGTAATATACACATCATATCGAATTAGTATAGCTTACTTGTGACGTTTTAGCTCGTATATCATAACTAGTTCCGTAATATCAAGTGTTTACACAAGGCTATGTCAGAGTTCACCTATTCACAGAGATTGAATAAACAGAATACGTGCTTACTCCACACTGTATACGGTCTAGATAGTCTCTTGATTACACTATGATGATATACCCGAATTGTACAGGTATTAGTGTTCCATATGATACAAGCTTATCTATACTTAAGCTATCCCTGTTTCTACCTTATTTAGACGTATCCAGATACCTGCTTGCTTCTATTCCCATATAGTGGTCATACAGCAATCGTTATATGATACTGGTAAACTAAGGCATATATGGTAAGTAAGTTCAATGTAAGGAATCAAGCATACTCTGTTAGATCGGGTCTCATACTATAACCAAGCTCATATCCTTTATTATTACTAAGCATTCCACTCTACTTGATACATTATGCCAATACTTATCCCATATTGGTCGTTAAAGGGTCATACTTTACCTATGATATTGACCATAATGAAGCTGCTTATAGCACATAAGGAATAGCTAGAAGTGTAATCGAGCCTATATAACTCTATAGCATTACTTATACTACTGTATTCCATCATTTAGCTGTGTTGTTCATATTGAAACTGCTTGGTTAGTATAGCTCAATCATCACTAATGCCTTGAATAGAGTAATTGAACATAACTATAACATGTAATACGGTTCCATATTAACTATGATATATAAGCTGGGTCTACGGGTTCCATTATAACTCTATGATACCCAGCTTTACCCTTTGTTTCACTTTAGCTATTGATTAGAAATAATACTGGAATAGTGTAATTACTTCACCATGCTTAGCTCTATCCTGTACAAGTGGTATCCTGCTTATTCAATGCAAATATGCGTTTATCACAAAGAAAAGAACGTTATAAGAGGAGCGTAAATCGGGATGGTTAGGTACATTAAACCTTCTAGCTATCTTCTTATTGAGGGAATAAACATAGGAACCCGGATTAAGACCTTACTGCTGGGCAGGACCTGGATTAGGACTTTACTGATTGGATTTACCTTATATCGGGGATACGAGGGGGTGGTTCACAACATGCATTCAGTTAGCTAAGGCTTAGGCCGGGTTAGATGGGACTGCGGGTTAGAGGTGAGACTTACCCACAAGCAATAACCAGCATACATCAATTCAGTTAGCCCAGTGAGTGCACTAACCGCTTAGCAACCAGCAGGATCCGACGTTTACCAATTTCCAAACAAGAGACTCAAACTCCGAGGTCATTGACTTGCCTTATTACTTGTTCTCGCTAGTCCCAGTTGGAGTACTTGCCTCGTTGGGTTAACGTACTTTTCTCATAACTTGCCTTAGAAAGGAATAGAATAACTCAGTGGAAGGCCAATCAACAACATCCTCGACATCATCCCCATATCCACCACATTGAATCCATTTAAGAGAAACCTGCCCGGCCCATATACGGCTGTTAAGGGCTCCGCTGGGCAGGCTGGTAGACCCAGGTATCTATTTGAGGGCTCCAATCATTTAGAATAGAAGCGGGGCTCTCCGCAGCAGATATGATACTACTCTCATATAATTACCTAGATGAATAAAGCTTCACAGACAGAATTTCCCTTCCTAACCTTTCTACGTAAGGCTTGCTATCCTTATTCTATAGTACTTATTTTATGGGAGAGGAAGCAAAGTGGGCGTATCAACTTGAACTACTCTTCGCCTAATATTGCAAACTGAACACTTGACCAACCCCTAAACCACTCTCCCCACTTATATTTAAGGATTCTAACTCAGCTGAATTGCTTCCTTGCAAGAAAGAGTATAGTTAGTTATCAGTTATTGCACCCCCATTTCATCAAATTCTTCTTTATCCCGTCAAGGACATAGAATTGAATATATCCCGCCCCCACTATCTATAAAGGGGATTGGAACTGATGGAAAAAAGGAAGCTCGATGATCCGGGAGACCTTCATCACGTCCGGTCCGGAGGGAATAAATCAATTTTGAAGCAGGGGCGGAGCCGCTCGACCATAAGGGAGAGGGGTTTTATTTAATTCATATTAAGAATGGATAGAAGCATCATTATATAAATATTACAACTCACAAGAGTCACAACTCAATAAAAACCCAAACTCCTTCACCCTTTTCAAGTACCGTCGGGCGTACTTATTCCTCGTGACAGACTTCGTTTAGTGATACATAAATGACTAGTAGTCCTCGACCTAGTGAGTGTACCGTAATGAACTCGACCTTTGGATAGTGGCATTCCTCGGACAGTCCGTGGGCAGTATCAAATCTTAGGCAACTCTATCCATGCTTCATAAGGAGACCAATGATGCTTTATATTACTTAATATGGTCTAAGTATTATATAGATTAGAACCTTTTGGACATAGTCTTAATGGGTGTTTCATGTACAAATGGATCCTCGCTAAACATAAAACTTTGTAAGAAGTGCTTAGTGGTTTAAAGTTTGGCCCACCTCACACTATATATAAATATGGACATTTTTTAGAACCCATTTGTGAACCATATACTCACAACTAACTTAGTAATAGACTTTAATATACATCTGTTGTCTGGCACATTGACTAATTAATTATGGTCCATTAGAGCCTGCTTCATTATCGATCTATTAGAGGAGGTAGACAACACTAATATGAACGTGGTTACATAAAGTATAAAAGAGAAACTAATTCCCTATTAAGTGATCAACCTCTTATCACTATCCCCCCTGATGATGCAATATAGTAAATCCCAACACCTTATTAAGGTGACTCAATTACTTTCTTTTTCCTACTTTTCACTTTATAGTTAGTAAAGTTGTTGGATTATCCTATGGTTGTTTTAGTTTGAATGTTATTTATTCTTAGGCCTTGTTAGACTTACACCATACTAAATCAAACCTGTAGGTAACCAGAAGCACGTGTCATGGGTCACTGACATAATGAACTGGATTTGGAACTAGATCTGAATAAATATAAGAATGGTATTTAGGAAAGGGGTGTACCGAAGCTTGGAAAATAACCCCAACTCCAATCGGTGATTACTTGCTTACTCACTTGCCTGGAAACGTCCACAAAACTCCGGTTATTGCTTTTTTATTATTACTTTAATATTTTCTTACTGCTAGCTGGTCGATTAACCGGGCTTGCTTTTATGGACGGGACTGCTTAGTTTTACTTATTGCCTACCTTCTTACCTTACCTCATCCAGTGGATTTTTCATTACTGAAGGTTGCCTCTCCTTTTAGTCGAGCGTGCTTCGCTACCTCATTCACTAGTTTTATTTAATAAATACATCTGTTGTTTAGCAGGTCCGAAGTATCATTTCGGTAACTAGAGATAGAAAAGGGATAACCATATTTCGTTATCAAAGGTTTCGTACCTTTTCTTCCTTCCATCTCTTCCGGCAAGAAGGGCATCAGACCAAATTCTCTACGGGTGGGAGTATGAACGAATGATTCTATACCGTACGTAGGGTCACTCAAGAACAGCTTGCTTGATGGACCTTCCCCTCAACAGTAATCGTTTGTTTTCAATAATCAGAGATAGCATAAAGATAAAACACAACTCCATAGCTACCCGCTATTTAAGGTCCGTAGGTGCTTGTCCGCATCGGGCAAGGTGCGAAGCTCTTGCTCGAGAAAAGGAGAGCAAGGTGCGAAGCTCTTTCCCGACAGGGGAAGGACCCTGCTTTCTTTGTTTCGTTTCTTTTCCTTCTACCGGTCTATCTCTCTCCGTTGGCAATCCAATCAATCAATATCTCTCCACCCAAGGCAAGAAGCATGGGGAATATGGGGCTCAGACTGCTGGCTATGATCTCCTATTCCTGGTTGTCAATGACCGGAATGATCTACGACGGCAATGATATCAGCTATTAATTAAGAATCCACAGATTTTATTTAAAGCTCAAGCCGAGCTTTCATCCTCCTATCCTAAGGCTGTTACTGACCTTAGCACTTACCTTTCCATCCATAATTGAATGGTTGTCTTTATAATTGATAAAGAATATAGTAAGGGAACTTCTATCCGGTAAGCGGCAAATACTAATAATACGAGGGTGAAACTTTCCTCCCTTCCCTCCTCTTCCTGGCTGAATGAATCGGTTGGTAAGAGCTAAGACAAAGAGCCCTATAGTTCAAGCCCTAGAGACTGCCTGAAGCTGCTCCATGGCAAGAACCTTTTGAGAAACCATTGAGTCTTTGGCTTAGTCTTTGGCAAAGGTCAACGTAGATATGCCAGTATCAGAAGAAGGTTTTTTCATCTTGTCCAACCAAAGCTATTCTATCTCTATTGTTGTTAAAATATGGAAATGAGAAATGAAAATTGCATTAAGAGAATGAAGACCTTCCCCTCCTTTGTCGGGAAAGAGCTACGCACCTTGCCCTCCTACCTCGAGCAAGTGATAAATCCATACCTTATTTGACTATTCTGGCTCAAGGCTGTTGCGGGAAAGTGTTAAACCCCTTCTACATCTGCTTTCGGAGACTCGTAAGCCCTTTCTTTCTAGCATAAAAGGCGCTGGTCATTCTAATTTGAAAAACATGGCCTTATAGCACGCATCTGGGAGCACGAACATTAGGTATACCGGGCAATTCTACTGCATGAACATGGCTTCTTAGCTTGTGAATTCTAACGAACCTAGGCAGCATCTGGGAAATTAGATAGTGTTAACGTGGCATTCGATACGCTGGTCAATTGACGCTTATCACCTCGCCCTGTACCTGGTGTTTTTGTATGCACCAAGCTGTATAATAACTGGAAATTAAACTTTGTGAACATGGCGCTGTAACTGGTGATTTCACCATTATAAGCTCACAAATACTGGTAAATATAAAACTAATAGCCTGGCCTATTAGGTTGTTAAATTCTCCGTCGTGAACATATATTTATTAGTTAGTAATTGATGCGTGACACATGGCGTAAACTCGGTAATTTCTGTTGCATGAAGCATAAAATCTTATATTTGCTCCACAATCTCCCAAGTAGCCTTTGGCTACTAATAGTCGTAAGCTCTAGTAGTAGTACTTTCTCTACAGCTAATTCCACTAAAGCTCTAGTAGTGCTTAGTACATGGACAAAGGCAGAGAGCTAGTAGTGTCCAGTAGACCTACTCTACAGCTATACTATACAACGTAGTTATTATAGGAAGCTTAAGACTACTAATAGTCTTTACTATATGGCCTTAGGGCAATCAGAAATAAAGTGTAGGGCAGTCCATAGAGCTAAGACTGAACTAGTCCAGTTCATAGGGCTAAGGCTAAAGCTTGTTTCTATAAGTGGACATGGAGCTGGCGGGTGCCGGCGTAAAAAGCGGCAGTCCATGCAGCGATAAGACTAGAGCTAGTCTAATCCATATTTCCACAACTGAGATAGAATAATTGGATTGGATTAGTCCCATGGGCTTCTTCTTAAGTACTTCTTAAGTAAAGGGCAGTGTATCCCGTCCAAGTCTGTCTATAGCGGTACCTCCTAAGCAATTAATGCATCGAGTGTCTAGGGCTACAGGTCTAGTTATTGCAGGTGGGTAAAGAGTTTGTGTAGAACCAAAGGGTTTTTTTTCTGGCTACCCTCCCCTCGTCTTCCTCTTCCTTCCTGGGTTAATCAATGAGTTAGTTGTTGGGCAGCACTCCATCGTCCTAGGGTGAGGACAGTAATCAAGGGTAAGGGTGAGGTTGTTAAATCCGGTCCTGATAAGAGGTTAAAAGCAGTCCCGACTCACTACACTAAGTGCATTCATTCCTCAAGAGGTCTAGGTCGAACCGGTCTAGTTATTGCAGGTATTTAAAGAGTTGGTAAACCAAAGGTAAGGTAGATTCTCATAGTGCCGTACCCTACTGAACTGATATTCCTTCCTGGCTTGGTAGTCAAGGGCAGTACTCCTCCCTCAATATCCTAAGTAGGTTGACGCATTAAGTGTCTGGTAGAACAGGTGTAGCATGCACATAAGTAAAGGGTAAGTTAGGCGAAGTAAGATAGTGGTACCACTAAGATTTCTAAAGAAGGTGTGAGAAAAGCCTGTGTGCCCGTATGCCTACCCGTCCAACAGCTCTATGTGAAGCTAGCGAGCCCTTCCTTCCATCCCATCCGATCGATCCAACGCTCGCTGGTGGTACCCAGCCAGCATAAATCTTAAAGCAAGTGTGATTCCAGGTCTGTTAATGCTGTCTGGAAGGCGCTCTATGGGAAGCAAGTGCAAGGCTTGGGGCATGTCCATCCAAAGGTAAGTCATAAGGTCCAGGTGGGTAGTTGGTAATGTAAAAAGAAGTAGGCAGCATAGTAAAGGTTCTGTCTAAGTGTCGTACCCAGAAAGCATTCATTAAAGTTAGGGACAGGTCTAGGTATTGCAAGTGGGTAGTTTGTGTGGTAACAAGGGAAGCTAGGACTAGGAACTCTGCGACTAGTGAATATGCATCTATATAGGATATAGGATCCGCTGGGAAAGGAACTGGGCGTCAGGAGATGATAGATAAAAAAGAATGTTCCCCTTGGTCTTCCTTACAAACGGGAATTTGAGAAAGCGAACCGGGCGTATCGATATGATAAAGATGATAGATAGTTTTAATGACCCTGGTCCTTCAAGAGTGGGAAATTCGATGGCGGCCTTTTAAGTCGAGCGTGCTTACGCACCCTAACAAGACTGGGCGTCTCCATTCATTATTTCATATACGGGTTTGGAATTCTCAGTGCGCAACTATCATTTGAATCCCAGCCCCATGGAATGGGGGAAAGAAGTGACCGAAGAAGGGTAGAGAAGGGAAAGACGGGCCATTGCTACCAGGAATACTGAATTTCATGCCCTTCTTAAATCAAAGAAAGTCCGGTTAGCTATGAATTTATTATTCCTACAGAGTACTCCGCCTTCAGCTTCAATTGCGATTTATCCCAACAAATAAGAATTGAGAGGGTATCGAATATCAATAGTGCTTCCTCTCGACCTGCTGCATCTCTATTATAAAAGTGCTACCGGAACTGAAATAATAATAATAGGGCGCGCTTACTAATATATAGGCCCCAATCTAATATACGGAGCGCTCTCTTCATATTCACCCCTGCTGTGAAACTCCTAGGTATTGTACTAATGAAATTCCAAGGGTTGGGTGGAGCAGCTGTCTTAAAGAGATTCGCAGTGGATAAAGAAAGTTAACCTTGCTGATAGAGGCAGTTGTGTCATCTAATGGCTGAGGGCTGTAGCGAGTAAGTAGTAAATGACGGGGTTATAGGAAAGATAGGCGCTTACTCCGACCGGTGTGATCAAGCGAGCAACGAATGGGAAGGTAGTAGATAAAATAATGCGCTTTTAGCGTGCCTCTGAATGTGCTTCCCGACTGACCCGTGGCTTGTGCTTGTTCCGATGGTGCTTGTGCTGGGCTTTCCTTTCAGGTGATGGTTCGCCCGATCTACTAAGGAAGACCCTTTCACTCGCGCAGTAAGGGTAAATAGTGTTTTCTTATTGTCCCGATCTGCCAACTGGATCTACCATTAATTGTAATATACTCTTCTCTGGATAGGCTTAATTGTACTAGATGGGTGGTCTAAAATAAAGTCCAATAAATCCAATCTCTAATATAGTAAATCTATATAGTGGATTACTATATATAACGTATTGGATGGAACATAAAGCAAAATGAAGTGGCATATCTCTCAAATACCGGTCAATGTATACGGGCTGGGTTCTCCCTTGCCTAACTGGGTTATACCAAAGCTGGAGTTCATTTTAATAGCTACAAGGTTCCACTCGGTTAAAAAGCTGAATCCATGCTTTATATAATAAGTGTAAGTGCTTCTGTATCTAAGTTCCTTGGTTGTCAAAATACCGTCCCTTTCTGGGATAAAGAAAGTATACTATGTGGCATAGCAACTACATAACATAGTATTAGTTCGGTTGACTAGCAACTAGGTGAACTAGCAACAAGTAAAATAGCTAGTGTTAGTGCCATTGCTAGTACATAGCTTGAGTGCCGTTGATAGCTTAGGCAGGTGAGGTAGGGGGTGGATTCGGCTTGTTCCTCGCCCTTGAGAGCCTCATGGTGAAGGTTAGCTCGGTAATAAATCCTGATGTAAACGTTCTCTGCAGCCCGTGTAAGCGAGCTACTGAGTGGTGTCATCCTAGCGATGGAATAGCTGCTTCCTTTCCTTACGAATAGGTGCTTCTGTAATCACTTTGTTTATCCTTGCTTCGTGGCCTTTAGCGTGCCTTATAAGTGTATAGTGAAGTGTGTTTACTGCCCCACGTTTACAGTAGTCCCCACCAGACGTGATCTTGTCCTGATCTATCTCTTCCACTCCACCCCACGCGAAAGTATATCCCCGACCTTCCCGACAATGCGTTATAGGGGCTGTTTATGAGGCGGGTAACCCCAAGGATAGGGGCAGGCGAGTAACTCGTGTGACTTTTAATAGAGTAAGTGCCCTATATAGCGGGTAACCCGAAGGCTTAACTCCGTTAGCAGGTAAAAACTTCCTGCCTAAAAAAAAGCTTTAAATGCGAGCAAGCGAGCCTGAACAATGGCAGCAGATAGGGAAGTATATTGAAATGAATGGGTGAGCTGTGGAATCAGGGATAGGTAAGTCTCCATAACTGCTGCCTGTAGCCATAAGCTAGTGCGGTCAACAGCAACGAGTAAATAAATTGTTTCCTTACAGCCTTCGTAACGACGTCCATCCTTCTATGTGGCTCCATCCTTCCCGCTACATACATGATTCCTTCAGACCGTTAGGCTCGCTTGTACAAGGCTTATTGTGAGTTAAATAGGTCCTCCAATACCAGGAACGGGATGATCTAGGGGTAAGCTAAATCTGACCCTAGTTCATGGGCGAATAAGGTCAATTTGGGTCTGTTTGCAGGAGCGGGTTGGGTCAAAATATTTAGGTCAAGTTAATACTAGTATTTGTCGCCAGTGGAAGGTAAAGGGTTTGGATAGTCCGCAACCTAAAAAAAAGGGTGAATACTACTGTGACTTTGCACGGGTTGTAAGGAGAAAGTATAGGTTTCCCCCAAGCTCGTCAAAGTAAATATACTAGCGAGTCACTCTTCTCCTGGAATCTCAATATTAAAGGGATGGGTAGGCTTAATGGAGGGTACGGCAAGGCGAAGCTCTCCTCAGTGAGTAGGTCCCTAAAAGAGTCTGAGCATACTTAATGTAGGAGCGAAGTCTAGCGGATAAAAAACTATTTCTGGCCTAACTAGAGTTTTGAGTCCCTTAAGTTCGCTAGTTTAGTGGCAGGAAGTTATGACCCAAGAACAGTCGCTGTATAGTAGTTACCCAGGTCGGGATGCCAAGGGCTCGGTACCCAATGCCTCAGAACAGTTATTATATCCATCTAGTAGCTATAGCCATCCAAATAAGAGTTATATAAAGTGAGATTTAGCCTCTTACTTGGGGGTTGTTTCGAAGCTCATACTTGCCTAACTCTCAGCATTGTGGAGGGTATCCAGTTACCCAGATTAGTAGCACAAGAATTTATTTCTCCAGGCCTAAAGGTGCTGACCCATCAATCCCGCCTTTGTAAGATCTAATAAGTAAGGCAATAGTAAATAGTTTAGTGTCCACTTATATAGAAGAAAGAGACTGCCTGCCTCACTTATAATCCTATTTAGGAATGCCCCAAACAGCATTGGATCGGATGGAAGGGCTTCACATAGAGCAGCACGGGCGTTCAACAACACTTCCTTGAGGAATGTTTATTGGATACGACAGCACTATTTCTATTGTTCCGGCCGGGCTTATTCACCTGGGGAGCCAGATACAATTTATTAATTTAGACAGCCAGCATTACAGGAGCCCATTTGCCTTAACAATTTGGATCCAATGCCTCTATGCTTTTCAAAATGACTGAATCATTATTTAGAAATGTCTATGGATGGTGAGCTTACCAGAGTTTCCTTAGTAATAGTGTTGGACAGTAGTAATGGAAGGAGCTTGCTTGGTCTCTTGGACAATTACTTGTAGCTTTGTCGCTGCCTTTTCCTTCTTTGCCAACTCTTGTTGCAGCTAAGTCATCATATGAATTGAGCCTATCCTCCTACTAGCTATCCATCTAGATGACCTTATATCCCAGTTGCACAAGCTACACTCTGTGCTTGTCCCAATCCGCCATGACCGCAGTAAGGGAGTCTTTACATTAATCAAATTGGTTCTTTAGCAATGGTAGTCTCCTTGTAAAGGTCTCAAGGTTGTTATCCATCTCTACCATTCCTTGGTCATACATCTGGAACTTTTATTTCAAGTGCTTTTTCTCTTATTGAAGCTGAGCATTGATGGCCCATAGGTCTTCCAACCTTTCTCTATTTGCTTTACCCATGCTATATGACAAAGTTCTGGCAGGTATGTCATGGTCAAGGATTCAACTACTCTGATACCATACGATTCATAAATGAGGGACGTAGTAGCCCACTTGCTTCACCAACATAGATGCTCTGTGGAATTAAGTTCTAGCCTTTCTTCTAAGTCTTGTATAGAGGTCTCCTTCTTGGATACAACCATCCGCTGTTTATAAACAGGCAGGAAGTAATAGTCCAGAGGACTCTGTCTTTCTTCTGCTTAATATACCTTTTTTTCAATAAAATGAAGGTCCGGAGGGCTTGTCCTTTTAAGGGCAAGGGGGCCACTGCTTTCCGAGAGCAGCTCTAGAGGTAAAAGCCAACGTTTTTCCGAGAGCAGCCGCGTAGGGAAAAGACTCAGTTTTTCGAGGGTAGCCCTAGAGAGAAAAGAATATGTTTTTCCGAGAGCAGTCCCCCCACCCCAATCTGGCAGTAGTTAAGTGAATCCATAGGGCAGTTGCCACGCACGATCCCAGGACTTCCGGTTCCTGTGGTGCCACTTCATTCCTCCATCCATCAAGTGTTTTTTTTTTCGAACGCCCGTGACTCCTAAAAGTTCAGGTCTGTGAGCTGGTCTGGTTGGTAGCATTGGAAAAAATTAATCCAGCAGGAATATAAAGGTCCTAGCAAAGGTGCGCAAGCAAAGTGAAAAGTGCCACCCAATCGGAATAAGTTCTGCTGGCAGTCGTTCCTCAATAGGGCAGTTAGTGGCCAGCTAGCCAGCCACGCTAAGTCGCACAAGCATTAATCCAGTAGGCTAAAGTTCATAGCCAATGTTCTAAGTAAGTGCCGTACCCAAAAAGTATTGCTCCAGCAAGTGGTTGTTTTGTTTGGTTGGAAGGCCCATAAAATATCATATAAGTTCAGATAATGGAGCCTCTTTGCTACGCCAAGAAGTACTGTTTTTAGGTGGAAAAAAAAAATGAATGCGAGTAGGCAGCCAACAAATAATGCCTATCCCCTCCAAAAAGCATTCGGTAAAGCGGGTGGTTGTTTGGAGGCGCCTAGGCTCAGAGTTCAGGTAAGTTGTCCAATATCTAGAGAGTAGTGGTGAAGAGGCCAGGTGATTGCCAGGTGATTGGTAGCAGGCAAGCACAAAAAAGTAGACATATCCTAGAATGTTGTCTGTCTTAATTTCTAAATAGTATCTGGCTGGCCGGGTTAAGCTCGTTCCTCCCCGCCCCCCCGATAAGCTCAATAGTGCTCGCTGGTCCTCCAACTAAGCATTTCTTTCCTGGCTGAAGCACTAGGTTGGAGCATCAGTAAGTTGGTTGGATAAGTGAGGGGCGGTATTGAATCAATCCCAAGCAGTCAGTTCCAACGATCCAAGACTGACTGTTAGTAGCTTTCAAACTTCCTTTCATCGTGTAGGCTGACGTGTCCTTCCTCCCTCAAAGCAAGAAGGTACGGAGTGTTTAAATTGTTTGTGGATTCAGGAAGCACTGAACGTAGCCGGGGTTGTGCGAAGAGAGAGGGTAGGTAAGTTGTGGGGTGGGTTCTAAAGACTAACAAGAAAAGTTTGTATGAATCCTATTCCCTATTCCCGTTCCCATACAACACTGAAGGTGAGGTGCTGAAGAATATGAAACTAAAGGCACGGAGTGGTCTGAATCAATCATATCAATAATAAGTTTATGAAGAAAAGAATCAAATTATAAAGGTGAGGGGCATAGCGAAATATAACAAGGTGAGAAACGAAGTGGAAAATTTACCATGTTATAAATAATCTCTCTTCCCCTAACTCAAAAGGTGGTGGGTTCAAAAGAAGAGATGGCATAATTCAAAGGTGATTCATAAAGAAGCTAAATAAGAAGGGAAGGTGCTTAAAGAAATTCCTCAACGCACAAGTTGGAGCTTTCAAACTTAAAGGTAATCCTTAGGCTCAAGCTGCCTGACCCTCCCTAAAATCAGGGGCTGTATCTGTATCTATCGTGGAACCTATAAGTAAGTAAGTGGATCGGTCTGAACACTTAAGAAGTAAGCCTGTATAACCCCACCCCATCTTTTCCGAACACAAAAAGAAATCTAAATTTGCTTTAAGTTGAAGGTAAAAAGAAAGGGCTGCTGCTGATAGGGATTATAACTGAAAGGTTATGTCTGTCTCTCCTCTCCAAACAGTCTGGCGACGGGGATGTCTCTCTCTATCCTCTCCGAACATTCGATGACTAGGGTTCAAACTCTCTGGGGATGGAAGGAAGGCCTGGTCCAAAACCTTCTGGATGTATGTATCAACCTTGTTGAAACTGTAATTCCAGAAAAACTCTGGGTTCTAACCGGATAGGGACGGGTCTGTCTCTCGGAACATTCGATGGCTATAATCGAACAGTAATAATACGGGGATGTATAACCTAAACCTAGTAATAACTAGAATTCTCTGCTCAAAAGTCGGGGTTAGGGCACTTTCACTTTTTTATTATTTATAAAGCAGAAGGAGGCAGAACCTTTAAACCAATATATTATATGGAACCAATCCTTATTCACCAATCCACATTGACTTAAAGAACAATAACCATAGCTTTTTTGGTTAGGGGGGCCAGGTTACGGCAACAGCTACGGCAGTACTACAACGGATATGGCAACTACGGACGCTGCCAACAAAAGCCAACATTTTCTATTCCAACAGATTCAAATATATATATATATATATAGCTATAAGTGCATACCCCCCTATGAAATGGAATAAGTTAAGGCAGTAGTTAAGTGTTAATTGGGCAGTCCCGATCCGGCGATGATCCCAAAACGGTCTAACAAAAAAGGGTTAATAGCATAGTAAGAGAGCAGCTGCTACGACTAAGATGATTCTTCAAGCAAGTGTGATGCCTGTGAAAGCTGTATGCCCCTGTCGTCCAGTCCAACAGCTCCATGTGACGCCCTTAAATACCATCCATCTGCAGTAAGTCTAAGTAAGGCAGGCAAGTATCTATATCTAGGTGGGTAAAGGCACTAACATGAACAAGTAGGGATCTTCCTAGAATGCTGTTGGTTCTAATGGATGAAGAGTATTGGCAAGGCTCGGCGGGAACAATAGTAAGTAAATATGGGTTGGAAATTATAAGGGGATCATTTATAAACTTATTATTGATACATTACTTGGAACCCCGGACCTTTCAACATCGAATTACAGTTTAAACAAGCAAGGTTTAGGCCTTCCAGACCCAGACTGTTTGGATCCCATAGCGGACAGATAAGGGCAACTTATTGCTTTTTGTGTTTGCACAAAGTGGAACGATACATACTTTACCTATTCAATCAACCAAATGCTTCGAACTGCAACGAAATCTATCAGATCCGGCGGAATAATGAGCCTTGACCATCGTTACTCACCAAATGGAAGGGGGTATCTCTATGAATTTCAATGGTCCCCTTGGATACCGGGAACATAAAATAAGGCTGGCAGTGGGAGGGTTAAGGAGGGCAGAGGGAGGAAAGAGAAGGATAACAAATACTTAGGAAAGGAAAAAATAATATAAGGGAAGGAAAAGGGTATACTTACATGTGGGCAAGTGGCTTTCAAAATAAAGAGGCAAGCTAAGAACAAACCACTACTACGACTTAATAGAGAGTAGAGCTGGAATAAAAGAAAGAGACTAGTTTAGCCGGGGCAAAAACAACATTTTAACCTCTCACATAGCAGACAGACAGACACAGGCAAGGGACCCGCTGATAGACATGTTGTTAAACAACCCACATAGCCTACAAGCCAGACATAGCAGTGCCCAGTACCTTTATTTCCTATTGTCCTTTATCCCCTTCCCAAAGCGAGAAGGTCTTGGCCCGCCCCTATTGGCCTGCCGCCTTCCTTTAATCCTCTTAATTTGTCTATTTTAGGTGAGACCTTTATATGTACAACCATACTTACTTGTTTGTAACTACTGCTCCTCCTATAGTAGTAGTGGATTCAACAGGGGATCAAAAAGTGTAACAGTAAATCAATTTGCTTAGGCACCGGAACTGGAGAGCAGAGGGAACTACTTTTTGCTCTGTACTCTGTACATGGAGGTCTGGAACTATAGGCCTTAACATAGGATCTCGTATATTTAAGAGTCAGGACCTTTCAACGAGAGACCATACCGGATTGAAAACAGGTATGATGATAATGGCTTTCCTTGTGGTGGAACCCCATCCATGGATTAGCCTGGCTTATTACTCCCATTGGAAAGGTCTCGTCGCTATATGAGGAGGAATGATTCATCGGATACATCCATCAAAATGATGAATAAGTTTTTACTAAATAAAAATGTAAAATGATAATGTTTTTTTCTGGTACCACTGAATGATTAATAGGTCTTGACCACTTTACCAATAGGAGGCCCGGACCACACTCACTACGGTAGGTCTTGGAGAATGGTTGGGTGAGAGATCATACCCTCTTGAGGAACAAGACTAATAAGGTTGACCCTCTTCTCACTTTAGTTCATAAGGAATAGAAATCATGCTTATATTGGAAGTTATATTGGAAAGAAACTATATGAAAGATATAGCTTATTCACAAGAATATCCATTCTTAATTAATAAGGATTTTCCTGATCTAACCACAGCAGTAGTAGTCAAAATGGGGGGGCCCAACCTGTACGGTCGGGTCTTACCTCACTAACACTGAACGGGGTTTTCCCCATCTCGCCGCCGGGTACAAGCCCCAGGATCCAGGGTCTGGATATGATGGCGAGTCCGGAATGTGGGAATAACTTTCCTATTTTCATAGCTTCAAAAGGCATGGTCTCAAAGCTTTAACTAATAATAATGCATAGATTAGATAAACTAACCATTATTATTAGGTAAACTAACTCTCTGTTGGAGCTTCAGAGAGTAAGATCTTTATCGGAGAGGAATATCTCATTGTATAATAAGATTCAAAACCCCACAACCACAACCACCATTCATTCCCGGATCATTCTGGATGAGTTACTGGATCATTCATTCCAAGCCGATGCCAATGCTAATCAAAAGCCGCCCATGCCATGCAATCCCAGCCCATATCGTACCATAAATATAGGCCACCCAATAATGCTAGTTACTTGTTCTGTCCACCAGCCAAGGCTTAAGCTCTTAATAAACAATTCGTAGTAAGGTCTTTCCTTGGGTGTTGTTAGGTTAACAACGTATTATATATTTAGTAAACCAAATAAGTAGCAGGTTTATGTCCATAAGCGATCGGGCCTATCACCCCACCATCTTCATCAAGCAATAGCGATAATTGCGCTCCTCCCGAGCAAAAGGCAAGGGTCTAGCAATAATGGGTGTTAATCTGTCCATCCAAGCTCAATTCGAAGCATTTTAGTAGTGTGATCGTAACGATTCAGTAGCGGGCTCAGTAGTAAGTAGTAAAGGAACGAACAAGGGTACTAACCACAATGGGCGATATTGGTCGGCGGGAATGAATGATACCAACCAACACAAATGGGATACGGGTACGGGAATGAGACCGACAACAACAAAAAGGAGGAATTAGTTCCCCTTACGTTGACCCCTAAAACACATTTTCACTTTTAACCCGGACAGCGTAGGGAAATGAAACTCTGCTTGCTTGCACTGGCCGAATACTTGAACTGGACGGGAATAATGGGCCGAATTAGAAGCCTAAAAATTAGGGGAATACCACCGCCGAATAAGGGGACGAGCCTACATTTTGCCCATATGCGGCCTGCTTACCTTCACTTATTTATGATACACCCAGAGCCGAGTTGAAGTAAGGCAGTAAGGCAGTAATTGTTGAGGAACGACGTGGGTGGGAAACAAAGTAAAGGCATATATATAATGGCAACGCTGTTTACGCAACTTATGGAGGCTTTTAGGTAACACTTTAGCTACCTTATTCAGCATTGATTGATCGATGGATTGACTACCCGGAGCAGCCACACTCATCGTTAAAACAGATTTGGACTTGAAGATCAGTCAGGCCATGGGGGTTATGAACAGGTATCCAAGTTACCTACCAGATTATAGAGAGACAAGTTGGCGTAATACGTGATATTTCTTTAGAGCCATGGTCCCACCAGACGAGATTTATTTATTGCCTACCAGGCAGGTTTTAAGCGAGCACAAAGTCTTGTTGGAAAAGCGACTGCTATTACTTCTCAGGACGGGATCAGACTACACCCTACTTACTTTTCATGCATAGGCTATAAATGCTTCGTAGGAGGGAAGCATGCTAGGCTAGTCATTCGCCTACCCTTGTGCCCTTCCCTTTGATTAAGTCCATAAAAACTATCCACCGGAATACCTAGCACCTCTTACTTCATGAAGCGGGGAGGTACAGTACACCAGCTATAAACCCGGGATCAGATGACACTACTTTACCTTTAATGAACTGTTTCTTATAACCTATTGCTTGAGCCAGGAAGACCAGTAGGTACGGCACTAGGATATTTACTATTAAGTATTTATTGGGTGGGGGGGCCTTTGTCGGGAAAGCGGCTTCGCACCTTTAACGACATCCCGCGAAGCGCCCACCCCGTGCCGGGTTTATCCCGTGCAGCACATCTGCATCTTCTCCTCAAAATGTATATAAACATATGTAACAAGCTGTTGTAACTCCTTCTTTGTGTGATGGTATTGCTAGTGGTGACTCACTCAAAATGTTTCTAATTCGGCCCCGTACCGTACCGGGTTCATTGCGTCAACCTCGTCCGCCTTAAACCGGGGCAAGTAGAAAAAGAAAGCCATAAATCCATTTATTTCCTTGCCAATTGCATAATCAACCTCTCTAGCGTATGGCAGACTTCTCTCTTTATCATCTGTTGGGAACATGGGAACATAATCAAAATATAATTCATTGTATCAATGACCCGTAGGGCCTCTCCTTCGTACCTCAGTCGAGTGGTGAACTCTTTTTCTATTGGTATTCCCATAATGTGTTCCTTCTTATCCTCTCGTATCGGGTAAGGTGAACAGGGGACTAGGACTTATTTATATCTACGATGGGTCACTTATTCCTCTATCTCGGCCAGTGATGGTGTAATCTCCTATCGGCTAGTGCTGTGGTTCTTCTCTATCTCATCTGGGGGTAACGTGTATTACTCGATATGCTCGTAAGTAAATAAGCATGACTTAATATCATATGGTGGCGCACATGATAAACATAATCATCAATCCCATTCAGTTATGGAGGGACCTTCTCCTTTATCTCTGCAATGATAGGCGGCTATGCCTTGTACGGCTATGTAAGGTGTGCTCAATGCGTATGGCTGCTATGTTCTGTGGAGATACGTATGTCAACTGGCAATGACCGGTTGGTAATGATTGACTATCGGCTGGCTGTTAATGACCGGAAATGCCTGGCTTACTAGGACTGGTTGGCTACGACTATACTACTGGGCTATGTGCTATTGGCGACCCTATGGCAATTACTGGCTGTCTGTCTTACTATGTAAGGTGCTCTATGTGTCTGGCTGCTGCTTTAGAAGGAATCACCTGAAATGCCGCTCCGCTAATCCATTTAGCCAAATCAAAATGTGAGTGGGAACCAATGGCGGCCCCCTACTATTTTAGGTCGGGCGCGGACTAAAGTCCCTCACCCCCGTGACCACTTTTGTCGAGCGGGTTCATTTATAAGTATTTATTGGGTGGAGGGGGTCGGTTATTCTCGTCTAAAGACTCTATCCCTCCACTTTGTCGAGCGGCTCGTACCCTCTTCCCTCGTACCTCGGTCGAGCAGCATAAATAAGCATAGAAACAAGGTTACATTAAGGTAAGTCATGGGAACAAGAGGCTAAGCGGTAGCAATCCATTCATTGATCCATCCACCCATCATCCATACGACAGGCAAGCGCTAGCGATCAACAAGATAAGTTTAAAGAAAATAGATATCCTTCTATGTATGGCTATGATCTGGGGTTTGACCCATATATCTGGTTTGAAGCTTCTGTCCTGACTTAACCTGACCATACCATACCTTACTTGACCTTTGATCTTACCTGACCCTTACCTGAAACGACCTACCTTCCACGACAGGGAAGCAGAATATGGATGAACGTTCCTAACCAACCAGAAGCGATTACTGACCATTGATTCCTGGCCTTAGTCTTTTTGGGTACCTTTTCTATCAATTTGTTACCAGTGGTCGTTCCTGGGGCGTGCGTTTATTAGCTGTAAGTAGCAGAATCAGCAGCAGTAGCGGCAGAGTCAACTCTATACTACTGGTTTATTTAATGAACAACATTGTCTATCTGAAAAACCAAACTATATGAACTATAGCTATATGAATCAGGGCAATATGAAAAGGATTCTCTATATGACGCTCCTCTGTTTCTGTTCCCAGTGCTTGCTACTAATCTGGGAGTGTGATGCGGGGCGGGCAGTGACGCGGGGAGTTGCGGCTTATTGGAAAAAACGGATTGAGCCAATGAATAGCCTGATGATCCTCCTGATGATTTTTCTTCCAGCTCCAAGCACGACTGCCTTAAAGTATTTAAAGCCTTATAGAACTCCACCCTATATATATACTGGCCTTAAGAATATAGGAGTATGGGCTCCCAGCGGTGGCTTCCAGGTCCTATCCATGCTAAGCTTGTTTCACCAATGACTGTGATCCGCTCTGCGCTGTTCTCTCTGATGAATCTGAGACAGTGTATTTCTTTCTCTCTAAACAGGGCTCTTCTTTCTACAGCGCTATCACTTTGGAAAGCAATACATAATATATATATATATATATATATATATATAAGATAGATATCTCTTTGTATTATACAATTATGATATTGATGAAATCACAATAGCTATTGTTGGGTTCAGGTCCTTGCCCTCAGCGGACAAGCAAGCCTTCCTTTGCCGGCCATCATGATAATAGAAGGCACCGCTTATAAGGATCAATGGAAGGCACATCATGTTTTCTTTAGACCTCATTCATGTTGCACCTGATCGTGGGACCAGTGTATCGTGGTATCAATTGAGTGTGATCGCGGGTATCATTCCAGAAGGCGTATTCAAATCAGAGCCGTAGTGATCCTCTCTCTGGCAAAATAAGTCTAAGGAAAAGAAAGAGAAAGGAAAAAGGAGAAGAGGGAAAAAGAAAGAATAATAATAAAAAGAGAATAATAAGGATAAAACAGACTAACTCGAGGTCTAAACGTGAAGATCGACCCAGCTAGCTTTATTGATGACGCCAGCAGCTGAAGACGCTCACTTATTGCCGCACCTTGGCAGTCAACTCGAGCCAGCCTTAACGACGACTGTTCTTGTATGATCTTTTTATGCCCCTGCCTTCTGGGAAGTCACTTATGAACGTCGCATATGTAACCAGCCTTATGGAACCTGGTCATCGTAGCACCAGCCTGAAGTACGCTGGCTGAAGTACGCTGCCGTATTGCATTTCTCTCCATCAATCTGGGAACAAGGTCGTGGGCTCTATAGCTAACCGTGGCAGTAGGTAACATAGATGAATTACCAACCCAACCAACTAAGGGAGGGTGCGTCGACAACTTGGGGAGAATCTTGGCATAGTAGCTTTACAATAATGCATGCCCCCGAAAGGGATATAGAGTACATACGGGACATATATTATCTGATCCGAGCGAATAAAAGACGAAATGTGTTAGATCTCAGTGCATCGGATCAATCAATTCTCCAATCCAAGTAGATACGTCGTTATCCACTACAAATACAAAAGAGCTTGGCCAACCCAAACACAATGTTTACGGATCGCTAGCGCTTGAATGAAAACTAGCGTATTCACCCACTAGCAATTTAACTAGAGAATGTGGCTTCGCCGATCCGACCATATTCCCACTCTTTCCGATCGCTTACGCTTGCTAATTAAAGAATTGAATTTCATGCGGCAGGGGGGTGGATTTCAAAATGGACCCTAACCAAACTGTGAGATGCTGGGCTGGCTGATATCTCTGATATAAGGTTACTTTTCCCTACGGTCAAATCAAAGGATAGCAGCCTATCCCATTCCATAATAGAATAGGATGGTGTAAATTGAAGGAATTTTAGAGTCAGGAAAGCCCGATATTTTCCCGACCCTACGATTCCTTCAATTAATACAATCCTGCATTTGCATCAGCAGTATAACTTCCTTCATAATATCATTTTCTTTAGATTTAGACGGGTCAGCAGCGCTATGATTTAATTGAGGGGAAGACTAGACCCATACTCCGAATACGAAATAACTTAGCCCTTCCCCTCCTTTGTCGGGAAAGAGCTATGCACCTTAGAGGCGCAACAATAATATTTCCTATTAAGACACCTGGAGATCATACTCAAAAGGCACCCAGCCAGGGAAGATCCCCATATCAAACTAAAGGTTCGGTTCTAAAGAAGAGTACATAAAATGAGAAGATTGAAGAAGGCCGGTCTAGTCAGGAGAATAGGGTTGGTTCAAAAGCATGAGAAGCTCTCCCCTCGTCTGATGTCCACCCGGTACCAATCTAAAGGGACCCTCGTCCAACAATGTCTGCTATGGGTGGTATGGGTATGTCTCATTCCACCTTCACCTTGTGCGAACACATTAAGCAAGAAGCAGCCCTTCCTTCTCTGTCCACTATGGGATGACCAAACAGCCCCCCCAAGGAAATAAGGAAAATGTTCATATCAAAACAACTGGGGAGGTCATTTTTTTCATTATTTTGGGGAAGAGAGTGGTAAGGTTACAATAGGCATAAGCGAGGGTTACAAATGCTAATCATGAAGGCTTATGGTCATCTGGGTTAGGTCCAGCTCATGAGGTCGGGTCTTGAAGGGTTTCGTAATAAGGAGGATGCGGGGTGTTGGCCACGGGTTGGGTTCGGGCTTGCTGATATGATAAAGGCCTTACTGGGTTGGGTTCACCTTGTATTCTCCTACGGATACGCCCCCCTGGGACACTTAAGCCTTCTCCTATCTTTATGGGTACGATCATCAGTGGCCTTAATGCCACACTTTAGGGGCCTTTCATCTATAGTTACCGAAGGAAGGGTGAGGTCATCAAAGCTAACAGAACATGGTAAGCGAATTAACGCGGCTAACAGAACGTAGAGGTGTGGAACGCGTACTTCTGAGCTGACTAAGGAAAGAAAGCTGTGGAACGCTTACTGTGGTAAATACACCTACATCCAGGGGACGAGTAAACCTACATTCTGAATGAAATAACCTAATTCAGGGGAAGACACCATAAGGACACCTACATTATTATTCATTAAATCACCCACATTCTATAGTCCCATCTGTAGGGCTTCTCATAGTATATCTATAGTATAATCTTGAAGAAGAAATGACTTACATTCTTGGGAGGACACCTACATTCTTGGTAAGCTAAAAAGGCCCTTCTTAAGCTCAAGGTTCCTTCACTATAGACTGCTTACTTCTGAATTGTCTTACCAAAAGAGGTTCCTAGTCCTGACTGATGAGCTTACTTCTGAGCTGATCGTCTTCTGAATTGTATTCTTCCTATGACTAAGGTTCTTTCACTGAGGTTCCATTGACTTCTGAAAGGTCCCTAATATGTAGCTAAAGGTTCCTAATATAAGGGCTTGCTTATTTTATCTCTTGACAACCATGACTTAGTTCTCTTCCTCAATCCCCCAGCCTACCCATTCTTTGAATAAGAAAGGATCCATTAGATCCCCTCCTTCGTCGGGCCATGAAACCCTCTTCGGGCTTTTAGGATACTTATGGGATACCTATGGACTTCCCCTCCTGCCATTCCTTAATTGCTCCTCCTTAATTGCTCTTCCTTAATCGCCTTCATTCCTTACCTCCAGTCCCTTTTGTTTCCTTCTGTTAAAAGGCCCTCTTAAAAGCGTAATTACATATATAAATAACGACCAACGGATACGATTGAGTCGAGGAGATGCGGCTTCGCGACTCCGTTCTTTCGAATCACATCGAATCGCCGTGTTATTACATATATAAATAATGACTGAATGGAATACGACGAACACCGAATCAATGCATAATTACATATATAATTACATATATAAAGAATGACCGGCAAATAGAAGTCCCGTCTGCCCTCTAGACTGGACTGGAGCCTTCTCTTTTCAGTATCATAGTAATAGGAATTG
>Ga0233342_1000131_pt1 | contig 23224 bp, 17 predicted proteins | sample GEONDECOMP273_FD_180706 | JGI IMG/M metagenome (GOLD analysis project Ga0233342, IMG submission 180706) | Leaf litter microbial communities from Shasta-Trinity National Forest, California, United States - GEON-DECOMP-273 | ecosystem: Environmental > Terrestrial > Plant litter > Unclassified...
TCTCTATACAAGTTCTCGTACGCGGTGAGAGAAAATCACTTTGATAGGCGATAGGTGTAAGCACCGCGAGGTGTGAAGCGATATCGTACTAATTTGTTTGTGGGACACTCTTTAGACAGCAACTAGCTTTAATCACAGGCTGCTCTTTAATTGATTGATTCTTGGCTTGGTTATACATTTGTTTAACACGATGGTCACTTCGTTCGTTCGACTGTTCGTTTCTTTACTCGATCCTTTTTTCGTAAAAATAGTACCTTTTCTAGCGTACGGCTGCGCGTGGAGTCACTATATCATTATGTATGCAAATAATGGGCAATTTCTAGTGAAAACCAAGATAATTCGCGGCTGGCGAAGCACCCTATTCGAAACACTCCTACGTATCTACGTGATACGACTCGGTTTTATTTTAGGGAATCTCCGTTTTAAAGCGGGGATAGCCTCCAGATGGACACAGTGGCGTCAGGCCGAAACAGCATTCCAACAACTTCTGGGGGACGATCAATGTCAAACGCTAATGAGGGGGATTTTTGGGAAAAAAATACCTGAACCTTTCAAATCCCTTCTCGAGGGGAAGACTCCATTTTAGGGAGTTAAATGAAGAGCGGCTAATAGCCTGCCAGTTAAGGTAGGTATTTATGAAATGATGACAAATAGGCGTGAGTCATTTCAGTTCTAACTAGAGGAAGGGGGGTTGGCAAGGTCTTTCCCTCTATCAGGGAATGCACTGGGATGCGGTTTGTTCATCCCCTAAGTTGCCTATATAGGCACCTGGTAGCAGGTGCCGACCGGTCGACGTAATTAAATGGTTAAAGGTTCGCCCAAAGGGTGTTCAATCTCGGTTCGAATCCGGGCGTCTTCAGAGACAGCTATTTATCATGTATCATGTTGGACACTTATCTTTTCCACCCGAACCTACACATCTTGCCGAGATATAATGTAAACTTCTCTATGCTGAGATCCCTGCGTAGTATCCAAACACATAATGGTGACATGGAGTTCCCCAGTATCCAATCCCAGGAGGAGCCCAGGAAGAACACCACCACATAGATGATGCCAACTTATCTATGCCATGCAAGTTTAACCCATAGCAATGCCAGGACGTAAAGATGGAAACCTGCTGCCAATAATGGAGCTAGGAGTTTTTAGCTTAGGCCCGAGTAGATTAGATATGGTGGTCCTCGGAAGCCATAGCCAGGAATCCATGCCAATATTCTTTAACACTAGAGTAGAAATGCGCGTTAACACTTCCCTATGCCCAACATCCATATATGTATGCCATTTTGGAGGCTTCACAATTGACCTTCTTTCTTGACCTTGCCCCTTCATGTGGTTACTTGCCGAACTATGGAATCACAGCGCTGACCCTCCCAAAACCTCCTAAGGAGGGCTTAGCCACACTATAATGCTGGTATCCTGTATTCACTCCCTATTGATGGTGATCTCGTATATGAACCACGTCTCTATGGTTTAATCTCGTACAGTACTCAGCAGAGAGAGTCCCTTGCTAGTAACACGACCACGTAGGAACCCCACTGGTGAATAGAGTCCAAGGTTCATCCACATTATTGTTGTCCAGGACCATGGCAATATCCTCGTCTATACGTTGGTACCACCCGGCGGAGTAACAAAGCATAGTCTATTAGCCCAGAGCTCTGACATACATTAGACCTGGCATAGTAAGTGGATTTCACCTACATAGCATCAACTAGCCCGAATTCATATGGCTCAGATTCCCGTCGGACCTCACTCACTCATTCACGACTGGCAACTGAAACCATGCACATTGAAACCTGCCCTAGCATGGCTTTGTTGGATGGACGGGGACACATTGAAAAAGTAGAGTACATAAGTCTTAACCTCTTGTTTCGAAGAATAGGGGTTTATGTTTTATTCATTTTTAAGGAACTAGGACACACTAACCCAGATTGTGTTTATTGCACGAATGCATGCATGGAGAAGAAAGAGTCTCCTTAGTCCAGCTAGCTCTATAGCATCGGGAGAACCTGGCTTGAGTGGATAACTGTAACTAGCCCGAACTAAGAGATATGGCACTACGTATGGGTTCAACCAAGTCTCCATGGCGAGATATCATCCAGAAACACTAGTTGAAATTTGGTTTGGATAGGCGGATACACTACCTAATTTACTATAGCTTCTTCATCACAGGAGCTCATAGAGATAGGTTCCGAAAGAAAACCAACAAGTAGAAATGAAGTAGAAATGCTAATCAAAGTGTCAACGTAGGTAGATATGGCCAGAGAATGAAACAAGGTACACTTCTCTCCATCCATGTGATTTCACCCTGCCATAGCAAGCATGGAATAGTTCTCCATGGCTTCAGACGTCTATATGGCACCACCATATGTGAAACCTTCTTTATGGTGACATCATATAGTAACCACGTTGTAGAGTTGATATGGCTACTGCAACGAGGTCAGTTTCACTGCAATGACCATATTTTAATGGCAATGACTTGTCCATGCCGAGATCATATGGAATTGCACCTGGCTTATTAGTGGATTTCCATCCACCACAGCGTCAACTAGCCCGAACTCATATGGCTTTTGAGCAACAAGTTCAACCAACGTATCTATGCTGATATCGACTCAACTACGAGAACAACAACTTAGCTGAGCAGCCGTCCCAGGTCTCCCCACTGGGCCCAGAATCCCAGGCATCAATCCCATAAATTTTATTAGCTCAGTTGTTTCCGCCCAGTGTTCCCGGCCATAATTCTTGGCCCTTCCTAGTTAGTTCTTGGCCAGTATCCCCATAAGTGGTTTCTTACTTTCGCGCTCCTGGCTCAGATGGGGGGGTCAGTCGGTATTAGGTAAAGGCAGCGTACATAGTAATTAGAAGCATCCAAAAAAGCTATTAATTGAGGCTACACAGGTAAGGTGTATCCTCCGAGGTAAGAACAATCTAAGGTAATTGAAGTGGAGCGATTCCCTGCCTGGCATTTTGCTAGTAGCCGGGGGTGAGCGTAGCCTGAAGTATGACCAACTTGGGCTATTCCAAATTGTGGGTCCTTCCTTTCTCATGAGGATACGCGGTAGCGATCCGATCCGTCATACCGGGTCTCCTCTTTTCTTTAACCAGTTGTCTTTTTCCTCCTGGTACATAATTCCCTCGAAGGCATAAGGGGGGGGAGACTAGATTGGAACCCCCGAAGCAGCTGAAGCCACCGTGTTATCAAGGGAGTGCACCTTACAGCTTCTCCATGCATGCATTCGTGCAACAAAATCAATTTTTTTTAGTGTTATTGAACGCTGGGGTGAACGCTGTATTAAGCCCGTGCACCAATTCAATGTTCTTCTATTTGAAGCCTTTCCATCCAATCCAATGCTTTGTCTAAGTAAGTATATAGTTGGTAAGGTGGGTTAGTAGAGTAGGAAACACATAAGTAAATACAAATGGGATAAAAAGGTAATATGAATGGTTATATAAGTGTTAACCCAAAACCGTACGTACAATATATCTCTTATGCAGTAAGGCATTATAATCTAATAGGCAGTCCCGTTCCCATGATTGATCCCAGCACAACAAGTTATTTCTTCCATCCAAGATCAGGGGTCTTGGTGGTTATATTGAATTAATCCAAGAAGGCAGTTCGAAGGATTGTTTATAAGTTATATTCTATTTGCTTAAGGGACCTATATTTGGAAAGTGCTTTCTTTTAAAGAGAGATAGTAAAAGGATATGTCTTCACTTCGTTCGGCAACAACCTTTACTTCTTCTCACTGCGTGTCACTTCGTTGCGGGTGCCTTATCTTCTTTCCCTCTGGGGTCGGGCTCCGCAGGACACCTCCATAGAATCTTTATCTCCTCGTTTGGCAACACCCATGGTTATTTCTATTTGGTAAAAGTAAATCAATCCGTGGGAGGGGGAGCCAGATGGCTTCGGCTTGGCAGCTTCCAGCGAATGCCTTAATTCCGACAGTAGGGGCAAATTACATTTTGAGTTAAACCCTCTTATTGTGTTAGGGTCTTAGTCTTCGTAGGGGAGAGTAAGCGTTAGGTGTATCAACTTTTCCCTCCTAAGAAAAACTCGGTGAATACGGAATTCTTAAGTAGAAAACTCGGTGAATGCGGAATTCTATTGCATTGTATAGTTGAAAGAGCCATTCCCAGCATAAGCAGCACCAGCTTAATTACCAATTAACCGGCACAACCAGTATCATATGAAGGAGCGTCATTACCAGTGTTACCAACATTCCCAGTAGCGACCCAGCATCACCAGTTTAACCCATATTAGTATTATTATTCCCAACAGAAGCAGTTAACCCAGTTTCAGTACCATTCTCAGTACCAAGAGTTGAAGGAGCAGCATAACCAATTCCAGGATCATTCAAATAAGAGGCACCAATTGAACCAACATTGAAATCAGAAGTTCCCAAAACAGTTCCATCTGCAGTTGAACGAGCATCATTTGAAGGTGCTATATCTGTAAATAATGGTGAAAAAAGTGTGTTAGAGTTGGATCTGGGCATCTGGTACCTTTTTTGAAAGAAGAAGCTTTTTTTGGAGAAGAAAATAGCATCTGAGAAGGCATACATATAAGAAGTAGCATACATCTGAGAAGTAGCATACATATAAGAAAGAGGCTATGAAGGAGGCTTCGATAGTCAGCTGGTGAAGTAATCTGGGGAATCAAACTGTGTTTCTAGTGGGCTCTGGTCATCTGGTACAGCTGGATACTAGACGTAGAAATCTGGGGACAAAAATAGTATTTGAAGCTGGTCATCTCATACAGCTACAGCTACTGACTCATAAAGCTGGTGTACTGCTTCATAAAGCAACGTCTACGGCTCCTAGGGCGACTAATACAGCTACAGCTAGGGCAACTGACTCAACCTGCATGGGAAAAGGCTTACTGATTCCTACTGCAGGAGGCTACTACTATGGCTACTACGGCGACTCATACAGCTACTACGGCTACTACTGCTACTGCTCTTACGGCTACTACACTGGGATGGGGCTATGGCTACTAAACTGGGATGGGAACTGGGATCACTCTTACTGCTACAGCTACTGATTCTGACTCATACAGCTAGGGCTACTGACTCTTACAGCCACTACCATCGCTACTACTGACTACTGCCTCATACAGCTGGTACTACTGCCTCATACAGCTGGGCAACAGACCTAACACCAGCACTATCAGCGGCACCTAGCTTCGGAGTTTCCTTCCTTGCACTACTTGGCTTTGCACCACCGGGCTTTGCTGCACTTGGCTATGATATGTAGGTAAAGGGGCAATAGAGCATAGGCGGTATCCCTTCTCGGTCCAGAACTAGATCCATATATGGTTTCATATCCAATTCCAGTAGCATACCTTCCAATTACTTTACCAGATCGAGACCCAGGAGCAGTTCCTGGTCCAGAACTTTATAGATCCAGCACCACTAGCTCAAAAATAAAGCCCTAGGAAGTAGCTAAAGATAAAGGACCTAGAAGTAAGGAAGCTATAAGGACAAGGGATAGACAGAGATAAGGTCTTTCCCTATATGTTATGCTCCCTGCTAGACTTTCCCTATATGTTATGCTCCCTGCTAGATTGGTCTCCCAGGTTCGGGCAGGTTCAGTATCACAAGTCCCTTACCTAGTTCAGTATCAAAGGGCAACGGAGGTAGAGGTAGCAGCATATGATCCATCAGTAGCAGATCCCAATAAATGCATCTAAGTAAGCAGCAGCAAAGTAAGCATCTCGCTTAGCAATCCTTCCATGGCTCCTAGGGCGACTAATACAGCTACTATTTCTACATCGATCTCGATATAAAGAAGCAGCACCCACGGCAAAGGCACCGGCACCTTATTGAATTAGTTTACTACCCACCTAGTCCAAAGCCAGACAAAGTAATAAAGCCATCTACTAAGCCAACCCAAGCTAGCTTGCCAGGAGCGGAACTACCAGCAGCAGAGAAAACATCCCTACTAGCCGCAGTTCATTCTGTTGATTCTGTTGATCCACAATTCCAAGATCATACGCTATATACACATAACAGCACATAGCCTGTATTCCCAGTCATTGCCATAGGGTCATAGCTATTCATAGTCAGTTCTCATTGCTGATAGCTAGGAGTCATAGCCAATGCCAATCATTCCCAGTTGGGCCATTGTTACTGGGTCATTCCTGATAAGAGAAGGGGTAAATAGGAGTACCAACTAAGTGATTCATTAAGCAAGAAAGTTTTTGGTAATTGAACACTGGTGCTGGAGGATCCTTATCTGCTCCATACACCCTAGCTTCTGTCTTTGCTACCTACTATATATACTACTGCTGAATATGCTTCAACAAGGTAAACTTCGGTGGCTTTACTTACTTTTTGCTGCTCTAGCTGCCTCTGAGACTCTATTACTACAGTATCTGGCACTCGATCTGGTTAGGATGCTTACTCCGCTGCTATGGCCTATGTCTCCGTATCCTTTGCCTCTACTGAGACTGATGGGTGGGAACATCATCAACTGGATCTGCCTATGCCCTTCTTACCTTTGCTTTTGCTGCTGGATCAGAATTGATTTAATCAACTTAGTAGTAGTAGTAGAAGTAGAAGTAGAAGGAGGATCAGTGTCACGAAAAGCATTTGAAGAAACAGTTCCAATAGCAGTTCCACCAGTTCAATAAGCATTACCAGCAGCCTCATAAGCACCGGACCCAAACAAGCGGGAGAGCCGGAGCCCCAGCGAAAGCAAGAATAATAAGAGCCGGAGCGGCGAGGAAAACCCAATACGAACAAATAACATAACACGCAACACCTCACCCCAAAGTAACCACTCCAATCACTACACCGCGTAAACGAAGAAGAATCAAGGTAAAGGGACTAGTCCCGCCCACTGCAGCCAACCAACACCCCTGGAAAGGAAACAATAACCGCCGTAACCGACAAGACCACCGTATGATAGAAAGGAGGAGCCATCCTCGGGAAAGGGGGCAAGGGAAGATAGAGCCGTCACCGGGAATAATAGAGAGACGCCGGGAATAAAGAAGAGAGAGGGCCATCAGGAATAAATAATAGAATAGGCAAGGATGGAGTAATAGATGGAGGTATGGATAAATATAGGGATGTGGGGAGAGAACTGCACAAGCTAAACATCAAGATGGACAAGCGATGGGGCGAAGGAGAGGTAGATGGGTTGTTGGAAGGGGAGTGAGTTTTATATATGTGGATCAAATGGAGAAAAGCGTAGTATCTTTTATGGTTCTATTCTCGGTTGAGAATTGTTTTATTGGAATTAGAAGCAGGAAGGAGGCGCATTTCGACACCTGCGAGTCCATATCGAAACCTCACTAAATCAGGCATGTAGAACCAAATGGATAATAACGTACATAACTGCATTTGAATGCGAGTCTCGCAAGAGATAGAATGCAGCTGGACCCACCAAATGGTTAGTCAGTTTACCTTGGTGGCAATATAGTATACGGGAAGGTGAAGGGGGAGTTTATCAATATCTCATTAAGGGGGATTAAGTGACCATAGAACTTAGCAAAAGCCCTTTGAAGCCATTTGAAGCTGGCCATAAAGTCAAGTTCCTACTTAGCGGGTCACGCGTAGAGGCCTTTTAGCCGAGGTAAGGAGATGTCAAGGTTATATATTAGATATATTGAAAGGTTCAGTAAGCAGCGTTCGGTAAAGTCTTGATCGTAGCCAGTTCGTTGTCACGTAAAGTACCCATAAATATCCATATCTAAGGAAGGCTGGCTGCGTTTCATTGCTGCTGGCAATTGACATCTATTAAAGGCTTTGATTCATCACCGTGCGAAGCGTGACACCCGCTAGCAGGTCACCTTCTGACCGGAGCCGGATCACCGTCGTCCTCATCATACCTGAGTTCGTCTCTAAAATAATGCCTGGTTGTATCGCGTAAAGAAAGAATCGTGATCCTTTGTGTTAGAAGGTAAGGAGTCATGGGGTGAGTCAAGTACGGACTCGTGGGGAGTAAAGTAGTAGAGGCCTCCTGGGAAGATTCATCGTCTGGAAAGAATATAGCATCACCTGGATCGATATAGCCCTAGAGGGGGTGATATGGATAGGGATAGGTATCGTCGTGAAGGTAGACAAAGCCAGCAGCATAGTCTTTCCACCTACCGGGGGGTTGCTTTTGCTCCGAGTGAGGCGCATAGTGTAATAAACTGATTCGCTGAAGCCTTCCTTGCTTAATAGTAGGGTAGCCGAGATGGCCTTCCTGGTCTCACGAGTTGGTCTGGTCCACAGAGATTCCATTAGTCGAGACGGTCTTACAAGAGAAAGAGCGGTCCCACCAAGCAATGACCCAGATGACAAAAGAGGCGTACCCTTACCCATTAACGCTTTATTTTACATACCCTTGATACTCTCACTTTCACGTTTTCCCCATGAATTTCTTTTCCAGTAGCCCAGGAAGGAAGGACACCTCGCCCAGGAAGAAGGATGGCCCTGTATGCTTTCTATCTTTACTGCCCCACATACGCCCACATACCCAAATTCCCCAATATGCATCCCCCAGTACGACATGAAAAAAGCATTCCCGCTTTCAGTCAGCAGCCCCCATTACCCAGTCCAGCATGAGAATATGAACCAGGAAGGTAGCATTCGATCTCTTGACCAGCACTCCCAACTATTTATTGTACACAAGCTTTTATATATAATAATGGCAGGCCGTCCTCCCATCTATCTCTAGCTAGCTCGATATCAAAATAAATTGGGTGAGCTAGGAGGGGGGGGGAAGTAGAGGTAAGTGGGCAGTTCAATTTCTTCTCATCTGGCTGGCCAAATATCTTCCCTGACCAGAAGCCTAATTCCCAGCCAGGTATGAGTCAAATCCTAGTCCTAGTATGGACCTTATAGATAGCTCAACTCCCGGGCTCGAAGTATAAGCAGTTACTCACCATACAAAGCAGTGTTCTTCAGTCCGTCGATCACCGGATTCATTCATTCCAGAAATAAGGAGAGTGTTAACGCTGCATTGCTTTATTTATGCAATAATTGCTCCCCTCGCTCGATTGAGGAAATCATTGAAGAAGTCTACCTCCCGAAGTCGCTATACTATATGCCCCCTTCCGCCCCGATAAGTCTATACTATAGGCGGCGTTCTGACCCGGCTTTTTATCAAATTATATGCTGAGTTGATAAAAAATAGCTCCCCTTCTTTTGTAAGGGGAGGAGCTCAGTTGTTTTTATAAGCCTACCCATACCTAGGGACCTTGGTTCAATCGGGGAGTCAGCCAGCCAACCCTGGGACTGACTTATAAGTTAGTAAACCCACCTTGGTTTTGATGACTAAGTTGCCGCCCCTGCGATTCCAATACTTCATTCATATCTTCTGCTTATAACATACTCTTTCTTGTGGGATAGGTATCTGGGGCTGCAGCAGTTGTGCCACATATGATAGATCCTCCAAAGCTTCTCGAAGATATTCTACTTACCTAGTTTCATTGAACCCGAGTGCAACATGTCCTGTCCTGCTTTCCTAATCTTACTAGGCAGGTCATCTCTTACGTCAGCTCTTGTGCAAGTTCCTCCTTTGGTTACAACATTTATTCCTGGGACAAGTAAGTGGGCCTTGCGAATGCTTAAGTGGTCCCAAGTTCGCGAGTGATCACCTGGCGGGCGTATAGAATGCTTAATTGAATGATCAATCGTCTGGATTACCGATACAGCTACGACTGCAACTACAGCTACTATAGCTACTACTGCTACTACTGCTGCTATGGGGAAGGCCATAGATACAGCGACGGCTACTACTGCTACTGCTGCTACTACGGCTACTACTGCTACTGCTCTTACGGCTACTACACTGGGATGGGGCTATGGCTACTAAACTGGCTTCTACGACTCTTACTATGGCTACTATGGCTACTATGGCTATTACGGCAACTGCAACTGCAACTAGTGCTATGCAACTGCAACTGCTACTGAAGGGACTGGTGCTGGTTGTGATGGGGTTGTGACTGAAGGGACTGATTCTTACAGCTACTGGGTGCTGGTTGTGATGGGGCTGATACTGCTTCTGACTGATACTTGCTTTGGTATCTTATTCTTGGTACCCTAATGGTGAACAGTGGGGCTTTTGGAGCAGGTGCTGGAGCTGGAGCTGTTGATGGAGCAGGTGCTGGCTCTTGCTCTTGCTTGTGACTGATACTTGGAGCAGGTGCTTGTGACTTGGGATGGGGCTGTGGCTCTTGTGACTGAAACTGATAGTGTTCTGTATTTTGTATATCTGTCTGGTACCCATATCCTAAAGGGGCACAGTGGGGGGTACAGCAGGTTCCTGGAAGGCTACAGCTGGGAACTAGAATGGATCTGTTGATGCTCTTACAGCTACAGCAACTACGGCAACAGCTACTGGGACAGATTCATACAGCTACTGAAGGGAGGGACTTATAATAGTCGATATGCATATGAAGGGACTTCTTCTTTGGGACTGAAAGGGCTACTGGTAAGGGCTGACTGATTGGGATGGGAGTGGGATGGGAGTGAAGGGACTGAACTGACAAGCATCCTTCTTTTAACAGCTTTAACAACCGATAGACGATATTGGGATAAAACCTACATCCTTCTTTCTTATGAGCTTGAGCTTGACCCACCTTTTAAGGAGGAGCTATCCCTTTTAAACTGACTTTCGATACGGGATAAGTCCGAGTACAGCTTTAACAACCGCATTATGACATAGATAAAGTTCCATTCCTAGGCTAAGTCAAAGTAGATATGACTCTCTCTCTTTCACCATCTTGGTAGTTAAGGCAAGGGATAAAACATATAAGTCTTAGTATTATTCTTTCCTTCATAAAAGATATGATACGCAGATGTGATTAGTCTTAGTGCTAGAAGGGTGGGTAAGTCTTAGTCTTAGTCTTAGTCTTAGTGCGATATAGGAAGATTGTTTGTCTTATGATTAACAACCGACTTATTCTTTCCTTAACTGAGGAACCCCTAGTTGTAATAGGCGCTTTCCTTTAACAACCGAACCACCAGCGGCTTGTAATAGGCGCTATCCTTTTTCAGGCCTTTTTTCAAAGCCCAAAAAAAGGTGAAAATACTATACCTTCTATGTATCAGCCAACATTAGGTCTTACAAGTTACCTTTTCAAGTTAGAGGTACCACTCCCTAGAAACAGCCACTTATTAGGGGATTTACTATAGAGAAGCCAGGAACACACCAGTTGCTTGAATATTTGGCTAAATACCTATTCTTTCACTCTTTCACCTGCTAGACCAAGATCATAGTTCATTGAATTATTGGATAATCAGACCGACCCAATCAGACACGTTGTCACGAACCAATGCCTTACAAGCCAGCTACGGGTGGGTTTATTTCTTGGATGGAGGCAGGCAGGGATCTTAGGAGCCTTACTCTTTTATTTGCCCGGAACCCTAGGAGCATTTATGGGGGGGGTCCTGCCCACCTACTTGGATTAAGCCAGCCAACTACACCATTTAGCTGTGCTTTCAGGTATGGCCTCACCCTTTACCCCTTTTATTTTACCTGCTACAAATACACTTTATTTAGCAGCCTCCTAGAACATCAGCAGGGACAGTTACCTGTTCACAGTTAGAACTAGTCCTAGTTAGCTCACCCACAGACAATACCTTCTAGGTTTCAGCCCTACCACATCTGGTCTTTGGAGGAACCACTATCAGACCTTACCTTGGGAATACTCAGACAGACCTTGTTGAAGAAGCCACATGAAACGCCTTGGAGGGGGCACTTAGACCAGAGCTTATTAGCACCAGTTGAAGGAACACCTTACCACAGACACTCGCTACCAGACTTAGATTCGGATATCGGAGCCATATTTCATTAGGTCTTTGAACGCACTGCTACAAGACCAGTTGAAAGTACCAGATCGGATTGAATGTTGGAGAGGGGAGCCACATAGAATTAGGGATTTGGATGCACGAATAGAAGACCTTATTAGCACCAGATCAGATTGGGTCGGATAGATTGGTTTATGGAAGAGTCTTGCCCAACCTCTAACCCTGGATTTAGGAGATGTTTCCCCTTCAGACCCTTGCTTCTTCACCTACCAGAATTACCTTACTGGTCCTAAAACTTAAAGGATTTGCAGGGAGACAGGAAAGGGAACCACTCTTACTTACCTTGCCTTTACACAGACCTTACCCTTTTAGTTATTGAACAGCCAGACAGATTGAGGATTCCCACCAATAGACAGACCTTTACTTGGGTTATTGAACAGCACAGCAGCACCAGTAGAGGAGTTGTTTAGAGTCAGTTAAAACAGCAAGCCACAAGATTAGAGGTAGGTTGTTCATGGGACAGATAGAGTAGAGAGCAGCCACCGATAAGAGAATAGATCGGTTGTTCGGACAGCTAGAGAGCAGAGAGATACTTTAGGTAGGCTGGAACCTCGTACCCCTTCCTTAAGCGGAACCACTTGCTTACTTATTGAGAAAGAGTTACAAGCACCCAATACAGATAGATTGTTGGTCAAGAGCAGCCCGAGAAGAGAAGACATAGATTAGATTGGGATTGGAACAGCTAGAGAGAGACCATGACCCTTTACACCTTTTACCAGGAAGGCCACACCAGGAACATCAGTTGCTCTAGGGGACAGTCTCACCATAACTTTTTATACTACCACCTGCTAGATATACTTTATCTGTATCTGCCCTAGAACATTAGGTCTTCGAGGGACCACTAGGATACATCTTAGGAGCAACCAGATTGGATGGCATGGATGGAAACACCTACAAGGCTCGAAGGAATCTACTTCCCTAATAAAACTTGATAGTTCGATACCGCGGTGGACTTCATTCAAGGGAATGCGACGACACCAGGGAATTGAACCCGGGAACTTAGATACGTAAGTAATTCCATCTTACTGCCTTCCGCCTTCTGACCTTTTATACCTTCAGACCGCTTTCTTCCTTACGAGGTTGATTCAAAAGATGAAAGAAACAGCGACACTTTGAGCCATTAGGAGGACCTGGCGGAAAGACAGAGCATGTACGGTTAGGTCTTATCCGATACAGTCCGGTTAGCTGGCTGAGGAGTCAGAACCAGAACGGGTTTAGGACATTGCTTGCTTTGGTTACCTTCCCTTGACGGTTGATCGATATACTTCCCTTGAGATAAATACTTCCCCATTATACTTAGCCCTTGACCCTTCCTTCGATTGGCAACCCTTATCGCTATACCTTGAACCTCAATCTAGAACTACAACTCATCAGAGGATGGATGGAAGAAGGATGGACACCTCTTTGGATAGGACATGAACACAAGCCGGGAATACTTAAGTACTACGCTCTCCTCCCGGCTAGAAGCAAAATGCCAGGGGGTCGCTCGTCTTCGTTTCCCTGATAGTGCTTGGAGGATACACCTTACCCTTCCCCTTTCTGTTAGCTTTATTGTACGTGGCCATTTATGCTCGCCTTTACCTCCTACCGCTACTGCCCAACCCACCCTCCTTCCTTATGACCCCGCTACTGAATCGTTACCCCAATTCTACTGGACCTTTTTATTCAACCTTGAGCAAGCTTTGATAGAGCACACATTAGGGTCGAGCAATACCCAAAAGAGTACACACCGGGGACGTATCATTGAATCGCATAGACCGACAAGTGATAGATAGACAATACGGGAAGCGGGTACCGGTCTTATCCAGTCAGGTTAGTCAGGACCAAGAGAGTCAGGACCAGACCCGGTTTCATCAGGACAGCAGTGCTTTTTGTTACCTTCCCATTAGGGTTGATCGATTGCCCCATGAACAAGGACAGTATCGCCCCATCATCGCAAGGAAGAAAGGTCTTGCTTTAGTTCTACTGGGAACAACGCCCTTCTCCATTACTCTTGGAACATTACAAGTGAAACGTCTAGATGCCATTATCACATATGGATAAATATGTGTGGAAGCCACCTTTATTTTGTTAGAACCTCTAATACTCCCCTAACTAAGAGAGAAAGCTTATGCACTTGGCAGAAGCAATAATACATCCTGTGCATTAGGGGAATGTCCAGAAATAACTATATTCTTTATAGAATCCCCTAATATATAAAGCTTTCAGTTATTACACACATTACTTCAGTACCCACACATACCACAAAAGAGGTGAATTCTATATGCACCAGTTCAACGTGCCCTTCATATACAGACCCAACGGAGAGATAGGAAGAAAGATAAGAACCCTTTCGGGAAGAAGAATAATGAGGAGGAACCTTTCAGGAAGGACCTTTAAGTAAACTATCCTCATTCCACACCTCCAAGAAAAATCCATAGCTCACATTGGGGGGGGGGTGAGGTGGTCCACCGGACGGATGATGCAGCCATGTTAGGTGGTGGATCAATAGAAAAAGAGGATAAATAATATGTTTTTTTATACAAACGGCTTGAACTCTAAGCGCTATAGTCTAAGAGTGAAAACCTCTATCCAAGTGGTCCATTAGCTAGTGAAAGATGGCATATCCGGATGATATATAGTGTGAACGCGTAGCCTATTATAAATATGGTAAATTCAGAAAGCAAAAGTGGAATTAAGTAGCCAGTTCATATAAAAACGACCATTGCAGTTCGCTTCTCAGAAACGCTATTTTTCCCTCTCCCTTTGGTCGAGCGTGCTAGCGCATCCTCTAAGAAATCATCGCAGTTCAGTGCTTCTTTACCTTCTTCAAAGGCTCCTGGGCTTGGGCACATCTATCATCGGACATCCATTGCTTGGTGTAATGACAATATTCATATCTATGGCTGCTGCTTAGCTAGAGTCAGCGGAAACTAGGCAAGATACACCTGCTTTTTGCTGTAGTATATAGCCCATTCTTTCTTGGAACGCCCCGTAAAGCCTTTGAGTGAAAGCCAAAATACACAAGCTTATTTATTAGTTCCGCTCAGCCCTGCCTGGAGATGGGCACATTTAGCCTTAAGCTGTAGAGTTAAAGCCGTCTGGACCCCCTAAGGCCTACAAATTATGGTACTACTCTATTGACACAAGAAGCCCTAGTAGTCAGTACTGAGTAAGCCCTATGAACTGGACTGTAAGTCTTAGCCCAAACTGGACTAACCGAAATCTTAGCCTTATGAACTGCTGTAGTATTGTCTTGGCGCCTATTGGACTGCACTAGCCCCCTGTATACTACTAGCTTTTTGCCTTTGTCCAAGCACGTTCCATATAGTTAAAGCCATAGAATAAAAGCCTTTTTCTTTGGAGTAAATTCCGTGTAAACAAGCTTGAAAAGACTATATTAGTCCATGCGCTTTGATCTAAGTGAAGACCGTTATAAGCTGTAGAGAAAGAACCACTATACAGGTCTCAGTTCGGAGAATAATCTCATTGGAAAAAAAGCCCAAAGAGAGTATCCCACGTATTTATATATATCACACTTATAATAATAATGATTTTTCCACTCTTTTAACCACTGGCTAGTACACCTAAAAACAAGCCTTAAGAAAGAGTCTCCATTGGAGTGAAGATTGTTTATAGCTGATTTAATAGAACTACTAGACAAGTAAGTTACTGGATCTTCTGCTGTTGGATTTACTGCTGGATATGCCACCTTTTCACTCGTGAATTTACCCCATATTGATAGGGGGAAGTGAGGCACTCTATATCATCATCTTTATATGACGCCACCTTATCACTCGCGAATTTACCATATTGATAAGCTACTACGTGAGCATTTTTCTATCATCCGGGGATATGCCACCTTTTGTTACTAAATTTACCAGTTTTACCAAAGCCGGGTTCATACTTTTTATCAGCCACCTTTTATTACTTTAATTTCCCAGTTATCATAAGACCACGTTCACACTCTCTATAATCTGGATATGCAGGATGGTAAATTCAGGAAAGAAAGGCAGCATTCCAATAAGCTACACCAACAAGACCTATAGCAGCATTCAATAAAAGATTCTAAGATCTGATGAATAGTGTGCCTTGAAAGCAAAGTCAAAGAAACAAATGTATCTAATCAGCTGGAGATTCCATTGAATTTTCTTTTTTTCTGTCAAGTTGGAACAGAAAATCCGGCAGTCAATGAAACGTGTATAGTAGACAATAGCAGTGAAAGATGATGACATATTAATTAACTCCTAAGTGATCTTATCTTTGGAGATTTGTAGCACGCCTGAATAAGCAATTTTGGACACTGGAAGTGATGATCTGGCAGGAGTTTATATGACTTTAAATCTCTTGGAGATCCAAGATAAAAGATAATTTTTCACTCTCCATCCAAACAGCAGATTATAGTGTGTTGTAACCAGCGAATAAAGCACAATACTGTAAGGATTACACGCTGTTTCCACATGTCTGAGCAGAATTATTTGATGAAGGCTTCTTAATTTCAAGAAGGGACCAACCTGTTCCAACCAAAAGGCCAGGGCCGACCTATCTCTCACAAAGCCAAGAGGGCCTACCTATGTAATGAATGAAGGTTTCTTATGAGTCCGGGGCCAACCTGTACCTGATCAGTTGAATAAAAGGAAGGAACAAAGTTGTATTAATACATCTGTATAGTGCGCCATTGTGGAAGGAAGGTCATTTTGGTATAATTAAGCCGGCAGTCATCTCAGCACACTTTTAAGATATGGTCTTTCTTATTTCTGTGGCCCGAGCCTATCTTCATAGCCATCTTGATCATCTACAGCAGCATGGAAATAGTACTGTTTATAGTGGTAAGGGGAGTAGCATCACCTGTAGCAGACTATTCCAGCCAGCATTTTAAGCTCTCATCCCTTGCTGTTCCTTTGTATTATTTCCAGCACTCAAGCAGATTTGAAATGGTAGCAGAAGGCATGGCCGAGCAGGCCTAATTTCCATAATCTTAGTGGCCAAACCTGGCAAACAATTAATAAATAGGGGATTGCACACAGTTAGGGACAACATATTGAAAGAGGGCGTCCAAGTTCCAGCATATAGATCCACTCTTTGGAGTCTTTATTAACTACCCCACTTTTGGAGGTTTTTCACCATTGATAACTAGTAAATGCAATGGGCAGAGTTTTGGTCCACCTTTGTGGACTAGCCTTGTTGTTTGGAGGGTTTCTGTTGAAAACTTTCAGGACCAGATTGCAGACAGTGGGCCGATCCACCATTTCAAGCCCACATTTGACCTTTATAGGAAGGAGTTAGTTCTACGTGACTTGTTCTCGACCCCATGTGACTAGGAAGTTTTTAGCCCCTACCAGTTTACAATACCCCCAGTTAGACATGCATTACAGTTGGGTGTTACTTATTGTTTGTGCCCAGAAGGTTGTTAGTGACCAACAACTAACATACCCCATGCCCGGTTAGACATGAACAGTTTGCGATCCACCCAGGAAGGGTGTACCCACCAGCTCGATACACCGTGTTCAGGAGGTTGTTGCCACAGGGAAGAAGGGGACTACTCAATTGGATATATATTCAATTGGACTATTCACAGGGAAGGGGAATATTCACACAGCAACACATAGAGCTACTTAGATAAAAAAAAAAGACACGATTGAGGTTACACAATGTGATGATTAGGTTCCACAATTAGGGGAGTGAATCGAGGGTTCCACAAGATGAGGCGTGAAGCGATACTGGTTCGATGAGGCACGATGCATGTTTAGTTCGATGGTTCTTTTTATTGGCGTTGGATCACGATTAACAATGAACGATGGAAATGGCGTCTGACAAGACCTATTGGACCTGTAAGTTACTAGGTCAAGGGTGGCATTGGTTGCGACAGATGAATCTTAGCGATAGGTGTTGGGAAGATTGAATCTTACAGTTTGACGTCGGGATATCTAATGGTTCAACGGTTAGACGACAGATTAGGTCTGAGGAATATACAAGGAAACACGGGCAGCAATAGATTGAAGGCAAGCAGAAAGTTCGATTGATCAGCGTTCAGTCAGGGGGAAAGGTCGAGATGCCTTTTTTTAAGCGAGACATAATCTCGTCGGGTTGTTATCGCGAAGCGGAAAAGTTCTAACTAAAAGGTAAGTCCTCCATCCAGGTCGCAAAGTCGAAGCAGTAAGCCAGCCCGTTTCATTCATCTCTCAGCCCATGGTGTAAAGAATGTCCCCCCTCTTGTTCGACTAGCCCATTTGTTTCTTTTTATTTAACTATTTGCCATTGTTTTCTTGGACAAGCAGCTGGGCGGAGGGTTCTTTGACCAAACAAGCCATTTATTATCCCAACCAGCATTGCAGCATGGTTTCAAATCACTTACTCTTTTTGGGTTCCAAAACTCTCTTTTTTTTTTGCTTTAACCAAATAGCCGCCTCATCCCAACAAGTTATGAATACTAATTAATTCACTAACTGGCCCGACCTAAGAAATATGGGTTACATAGGATATGGGGCATAATCAAAAGGGTTATTACTAAAGAAGATAAAAGAAGAAGGTCTATGATTTAGTACCAACATAAACACCTGTATCGAGTACATCGACAAGCGACATTGAAAAGCGGCATTGACTCTTAGGATCAAGTACCACATCGAGTAGATCGCCTCTTGGCATGGAGTACCGGCATCGAGTAACAGCATTTCCACGTGGATTGAGTGCATGAACTGAAACCTGACATTGAACCTTGGGATGGAGTACTGGGATCATCTATCTATTGAATAAACTATGGAATTGAGTTATTTAAACCAGCATCCAGTCCCGGCATCAAAACCTACCTGGATCGAGTGAGTAAACACCTCCTGTTGTCATCATCGAGTGGAAACCACCTAGAATCATAGGGAAACGAACTGCAAGGGTATGGTTAAGTAAAGATAAAATACATTTTAGGGGTCTGAAAGTGACGCCTGGGCGCCCCAAAAAGACCTATTTTATTGCTCAAAACTATGGAGGAATTATGCTGTTTTAAATAACCGAGATCCTATCCAAGTGTCCCAGCTGATCCCAGGAGCCAAGCCAAGTGTCCCAACCGAGTATCCCAGCGGAGTATCCCATCAAGCTATGACTGTCATCAAGTGGATTGAAACCTGTAATCGAGTGCATAATCATCAACACCTGGTAATAAGCGAGACCTTCACGACAAGAGCGAATTCCTACCGCTCGTTATATATGATTCACCCCTTTATGGGCATACACCATACTGAGCTATACTATATGCACATAAGCAAATTACATTGCCTACCTTACACAGCCAGTCATAGCCGTACATACATAAGCTCTAGTCATTGCCATAGAGAATGCCATAGAGCATATTGAATTAAGACATTTTAATGCCCTAAGCCTTCAGCCAAGTCCAACAGAAAGAAGACATAAGTCATCAGCCAGAAGACTTTCACCTCTAACAAAAAGCCATTCACCAGGAGACATGACCCATTCACCAGTCACCATAAGCCTTCAGCCTTCAGTCAAAAGCCTGTAACCCAGGGCCTTAGCCTGTAATCTTGAACCTCACCAAGTCCATCAAGTCCAACACGGACGGCTAGAACTAAAATATCCTAACCTATACAAACGTCATCACACGCATTATGATTTACTACAGCTTGTTATATCCGCTGATTCATCGTGTTCATTGATCAGTTTAGAACTGAAAACATAGCGCTGCTAGACCCACTCAATTATCCCTCCTCGACCCACTGATCTAACCAATTAAGTGGCTTCACGCTGATATCCACAGGAGCAACAATTTCTTGATTGCTTAGAAAAAAAAGGATAATTGTATATATAATACAAGTTACCTTATACTTTAAGAGGCCTTATTCGAGTGGATCCATGGCTACCAGCTTAAGCACCACCGTTGGGAGCAGGCACAATATCGATTTGGAGCAAGCAGGTTAAACCTCTCCCGTCTACTTTTGTCGAGCGGGTTCATTGCTCTCCCTGTCGGTCGAAGGGGGTGAGGGGGTACAAGCTTTCACCCGGTACTAATAAATATATATATATTTTTTAATTAAAATAGGCATTTCAGGAGCGAAGCCGCTTGTCCTTCCTAGGGCAAGGAACTTTATATATGAATCCACGGAACCACAGCCCTTTAACCCATACCTCACATAGCTTACAAACTTACACTGGGAAGGGGGAGGCCTATACGCAAGCAAGTCACTTATGCTTAAGAGTGAATGATTTATTGAGGCTTATTAGTTTCTGAGTTGGGACGGTAAGGGGCGGACAAAGGTAACTGATGAGTCTTCCACGAGAGGCGTTACAACTTACCCGTTGAAAAAGAACAATCCCACCAATAACCAGGTTCCTTCTACTCCCATCCATGTTTACAATATATTTTTACCTATGGTTTCAATACAGGACACTTACCTGAATGAGAGCCCCTATGGTTCTCCATATTTGATAAAGTATGCATGCCTAGCATTTTATTAGTAGGCAAGGAAAGGAAATCCAGTGGATTAAATTCCTACTATTAGATTAGTGTCCAATGGAGAATAAACAAGGAAGGGTAAATAATCCAAATAATACGATACGCATCGCATATCTACGTGTAACTTTTCCATTGATGAGGTTGCACAACCGATAGGGTATAACCAATAGGGTATATTGGGATTATGTTCCCACTACCTACCAATAGTTTATGATATTCAACTTATAGTAGTAGTTCCAATGGTAGATCAACAAGGTAAGTAATCTAAATATATGTGATGAGTTCGCATGGAGACATGTTTAACCTGGACAACGAAATTAGTTAGTAGTGGGGTTTTTACATCCCATCTGCACTGTACCCTTTCTGATAGGTTACTACCGTTAAAGCGTAGCAAAGCAAAGCATAGTTGAAGGATATGAATAAATAGACCTTCTTTTCTCCAGCTTAACTCTAGACACTAGTTCTTGACTAATAGCATATAGTTCTATCTACAGAGGTTGTTTGTTATGCTTAAATAATAATTCTATTTTTCTCTAATTGAAATGAAATTCAATATATGTTTGCAATCTGCTTGCGATGCGAGGGAGAAAACCTGAAGTAGAACAAGGCAGCCTACAATTCTGGTTATAGCTATAATCCCTATTACACACATAGCTTAGTTGTAATTCTCATTTTAGTGAAGAATGCAGGATCTAAAGCACAAGCCAATATATTCAGAACAAATAATTGTTATATATGTATAATCCCCATACCAAGGAGTAGTTTTTCTTTGAGGTGGTCACCGATCAGGAGTAGTCATTGATTCGATGGGGCATAGTAGTTTGGGGTAGGTCCGGACACTAATTGATTTATTTTATTGATTCATTCCTTATATTTAGGGATGCCATAGTTGGAGGTGAAGCGGGCCCACGGACGGATTATGTAGCAGTTTCAGGTGCAACAATTGAGAAAAAGGGATCTCATCTGTTTGTTGCTGGCCGGTTGAAGTGACCATAGATGGTGTAACTTAAAGTGGGCTGCTTGCCGGGTGCTTGTCTCCTTGGTGTGGTGCGTGGTTGAGCGAGACTGCTTGCTTATTTATTAATCAGGGGCTGGGATCATGGGATAGGCTCATGGGAGGGATCATGGGCTGGGTTACTCGACGGGGCTGGGATAAGAAAGAAAAGGCTGGCTTCGGAACTCTGCTAGGAGGGCTGGACGGAATTTCTGGCTGGTGAAAGCTTCCCATTCTACTACAGCAATAGGGGCGGTTATCAGAGGAGAGTTTGCCCTCCAGGTTAGGGCCAATAGATAGAATAGATAGATAGGTCTTGTCACTCGCATGAGGCCGTGGAGTGAGTGGGGCGTTCACATATAGCATTAATAAGGACGTGGAATATACATAGGTTACACTTGCAGGAGTAATGGGATAGCCTTCATACGTCCTTCCTTCTCGTCACTGAACTACGGAACTGAGGTCCTACACTACCTCATTAAGTGGTTGATCGCTTGCGCTTGACAGAATAATTCTTGTTGTGGCTAATCACTGTAACCTGTAACCTGTAAACTCTCAAATTCTACCTCAACTCTCAACTGTAACCTGTAAACCTCAACCTTCAACCTTTCACTTTCACCTGCCTGTAAATGAAAGAATAACGGGACAAAACATGGTTCATACAGACTTGTTCAGCTGAAAAGAAAAACATCCTGAGATGGGGCGGGTTATACATCCCCCGACAAGAGGGGGCAGATTATATACGTATAGATACACACAGCTTTATGTTAGAAACAGACCACGTGGAGAGATGAAAGATACAGAGCGGGATATTCTTTTTCGATATAATAAACAGAGCCATCTACAAGTGGGGAGAGATAGATAGAAACATACACAGGAGCGTAGCGTCAGGATTAAAGCAAGGGCCTTCGTGTGGAGAGCATTAGAAACAGAGTGGGTTCTTTCTGGCTGGCAAGTTTGGAAAAAATAAAACAGAGCCTGATCAAGTCAAGTCGGACCAGAGCAACAGAAAAACCTAACACGATTGAATGAAACCGGAATAGATCGAAAGATGAAAGATGATGCTGGGATTGATGGAGAAAAGAGAAAAGATCTGGAATAGATAGATGGAAACACTAGAGAGCATAGTTATATACGCGAAAGTAAACAAACAGCAGTGTTAGTATTGCTTTGTTCTTTTTTAGCATTGATCTAATAATAATTCGGTCTATAAGGCGCGCTACGCTTTAGTGGGCGCGTGATTAGCTTTTTGTGTTTTAACCTATATAATGCAATGAGTAATTTGTGGGAGGGAGTTAGTGAGGTCACCAATTAACTGAACCACCCATACATGCCGTGTTTTCAATTTACAGGCCACTAATGGCTTACCGCTGAGATGACCAGACCTGGACAGATAGATAAACTACCTCGGGCCCTTAACTAGTACCTTGGTATGGGATACTCAGATTCATATCTACACCTTGGGTACCCTATACCTCGGGCGTTATACAGATATAGCTGGCTGGCAGGGAAATACAGCCATCAATATAAGCATATACACATTATGCTCTCAGGAAATAAGCTCATTAACCTTTCACACCTTCAGGAAATACATACCCATAGCTCTTATTGGGAGGGGCTACGGCAACGAATACAGCCAGAACAGCAACAACGACAGCTACAACAACAGATACGGCTACGGCAACTACAAATGCCCACTACGGCAACGACGGCAACAACGGATGGACAATGGCCAACAAACGGATAGTGTTGTGAGGTGTATAAATACAATAGAAAAAAGTATTTTATTATCTGCTCGTTTTTTAAGCAGCTTGGCTGGTATCAGTCCCCACAGGTATTGTCTTCAAAGGGTGACCAACAAAAAAGAAAGAAAGGTGGTTCATACTCGCCGGATTCTTAAGCTGCTTGCCGGGAGCAGTGACCAGAGGGTGCTGCAAAGGTGGATTGAGAGAGCCAGGTTTACAACAGCGTGAAGTCTATATAAGTAAAAACAATACT
>Ga0233342_1000132_pt1 | contig 23152 bp, 10 predicted proteins | sample GEONDECOMP273_FD_180706 | JGI IMG/M metagenome (GOLD analysis project Ga0233342, IMG submission 180706) | Leaf litter microbial communities from Shasta-Trinity National Forest, California, United States - GEON-DECOMP-273 | ecosystem: Environmental > Terrestrial > Plant litter > Unclassified...
TTGACTAAGGCTCCTGGATCAACACCTGTCATAAAATCCTTGCCCTCAGAAGCGCAAGACCTCCGGACCTTACTGGATGACAACTCGGAGCACCAACAAAAACTTCATGCTGCACCAGCTTTAGCTTAATGCTGCACTGACAGGAGCATCATTCATGCCCCGTCAATCATACTTATTCATGCGCTGTAGAGCTTCCGTGACTAGAGCTTCTTTTCTTGCTGCAATGCCCTTGCAATCAATGACTAGAGCGACTATCAGCAACAAGTATTATCAGCAATGAGAGCAGAGCTGGGTGTATCAGCAACTGGGAATCGGGACCTCCTCCTGTGAATGGGGTTGTCTCGGCATCCAAAGAAATATAAGCTAGGGCAGGGGAATGGCTGGGATAGGCCACCCCTTTAAGAAATGGCCGGGGAGCAACTAAACACTGCTGATACTATACTTTAGACTCTGTCCCAGGTCATAACAAATTTGATTAGGCAAGCACTTTTCCATGGCGATATCCTACGTTAAAACGTAAAGTGGATGCACCTCGGCTAATGCAACTAGTTGCTAGAGTAAGAGCCAAATATAAATAGGAGAACTAGCTATATTACTATTTGAACGGCAATAGATTGAACTACTTCTGCACTAATAGAAAGGCTAGTTGAAAGAAACTAGTGGAATAAAATAAAAAAGAGAATAGAGTTGTTTGATTCAGGCTTAGCGTCAGCGGCAATAAATAGTCGAAATATAGAAAACTACTTATGAACTGGAGTGGCAATAGGAGTGCAGGTTTTTATCCACTTTCTTTGGCTTCTCTGATTTGGTTTATGTTCTGACTATCTGATCAACGGTCATGAATATTTCTGGTCGGTCTACACTGGATGGTCGGTCTTCTAACGGTCAAGGAGAAGGTCAGGTCTGGTAAGTACCGGTAAGTACTGGTCTTGTGAGTACTGATCTGGTCTGGTCTTGTGAGTACTGGTCTTGTCTGGTAAGTTTCTGACTTTGCCGGTTGAGTCACTCCCAGTTGAGTCACTACTTCCGGTTGAGGCACTTCCGAAGTAACTGCCGGTTAAGTAACTGCTCCAGCCAGATAGCAGAAATTAGGATCTCTTATCTCTAGTAAAAACCTTATCCCTGGTTGAATCACTGCTCATAAATATATATATAGGCGAATTTATTAAATAAGTAATAAGTCTACTGATCCTTTAATAATATTACCCACATTAAACGAAGTGAACGAATTATTTTCCCTTACTTACCTCTTACGCTTACCTCTCCCCCATCCTTGGGCCCGGCGATACTTATAACACCAGCTAGGGCTGCTTTCTCTCCAGCCTAGGGGTGGCCGAAGCTATTTAATAAATCCATATTGGGGTTCTGTAAAAAGCGTAAAACCGCTAAAAATGTAATTTCCCCGCGATTTCTGGCCACTTCCCCCCCTTAAGGTAGAACTAGTACCTTAGGGAAAAATAAATAATACTAAGAGGAAAAAGAACAAGTACCTAGGGGAAGATGGCTTTTTTATTAAGGGAGAAGGAAACATATACCTTTACTATTTTATTGGAAAAAAACATAAGTTTTCCACGCTATCTCTTTTTAGATATATTACGGGTACTTCCTAAGATGGGCAGGCCCTATAGAACTTAAGATGAAGCGCCTATCTTTCTCGCAGCCTTAAGCGATATATAAGTTATAGCAGTAATTATCCCTTCCCTAGTGAAGCGGACCCCGATTGAAAGGGTATAGGTTATTCCTTATCTAATTAGAGGCGATAGGACCCTTACCAATTAGCGACAAGGGGAAAGGTCATTTCCCAACCAATTTTAGACAAGGAAAGGTATCCCTACCTACTGAATAAGGTGATGGTGTTTTCCCTGATCTCGCTGATTCTTCCACCGGGTGGGTGGGGCCTGTCGGAAAGCGTTCGATGGGAAGGTATTTTGAAAACGACAGCGGTGTGCATCATGTAACTCCCTCCTAGGCTGTTCGTTGCTCGTAGAACAAATTCAAGTGTGCTTGCTGCTGGTAGAATTAAATTCAAGGGTCGTAGAACAATAAATCAGGGCGTCTCCTTCTTCTTGATGCTTCTTAAGGAAGGAGCACCTTGAGCAACGTCAGCACTCAATAAAGTGGACACATTGAGAGATATGTTTACTCATGAGGTTCAGCTCTGCTTCTGTCACTGCTATATAGATGTGTAGGTCATAGCATGGAGCCCAGTGAACCCTTAGCAGTGGACCTGTGCTACTTTACCCCCGCTGTCTTGCCCCCGTAGGGAGCTGTCGAGTGAAAGCTCCTTGCAAGAAATGAATGAAATCACGTGACATGAAATGAAGAATGTGAACGCTGATGCATCGGCATCGACTCTAACCATCGGCATCGTATATGATTGATCAAATTGATCCATAATATACGCTGTTGGGGGCCGGGGTCCGCGGAGGGAGCTTTAAATGTAACCAGTAGCAGATCCAATAGCAAAGACAGTAGTAGAGAAAGGGGGGGCTTACTACGCTACAGTAACAGAGGGAGCATAGAAAGTAGCATATATAAAGACAGAAGCAAGGGTAGCAGGAGAGCCAGGACCAGTACCGGTAAATCCAGTACCAACACCAGCAACAGTAGATCCTACAGAGATATAGCAGCCTACAGCCGCAACAGTCGATCCAACAGTTGAGTCAGTAGATTATGTCGATTATGCAGTTGTTTATTCTTTTTATTAAGTTGATCCAGCCAATGAAGCAGTCGTTTCAGTGGTTGATCCTGACCCAGTCCCAAAGGAATTATTACCCAATTCACTTTCAGCACTCATGTAATATTGGCATGACCAAGTTCATACCTATATGGTTGTCGTCAACATCTTTTATGTTACCTGATCAGCTGATGCCTCATGGGAACTCACATGATCCTTTCATAAACCCCTTTGATAAGCATCTTCTTGTCCATATTATTTATCATGAGGTTTACTATCATAGGTAGCCGCATTATAAACATCTTCAACCATGTATTTAACCATTCCTGGTTACACAATCATAAGCAACCACATTTAGTCATCACACCATACTTACTACTTATGTAATAATATATTCTATTTAGCCAACATGCAATATCACACATGTGCTCAAGCATATTTACATGCACTCTACCACATATTATCCCTCGGTATGTCTACTAGTGCATATGTATTCCAACTATTTGACTCTCTTGCATTCATCAACATTCTCATGCCTTAAATATTTAACACCTAGCATATTTATCACCCTAGAGAAATATAACAACACAACAAGAGAAGAAGAGTTAAGGTCTTCTCCCTTCCAATTCCCACAACGTAGTTTATCTATTCAATGGACTTACTTCCAATAACACAATAGAGAATTAGTTGTTATATTCTCACCCAAGTAGCATTACTTAGTTCATACACATTAGATATACTTGCTACTTCAAAAGTATAAAACTCTACTCTACTAACAAAAAAGAGTTTAGGGTGATAAAAGCTTCCTCATTTCCGTATCTTCCTTGCTGACCACATGCATCATTACTGCTGCAACCAATTCTTGGCATCTTTCCACTTCCTTTGATGCTTAAATTGCCTCTGCATTCTATCCATTTCTAAGAATTGTTGCTCCATTTTCCTTGAGCAGTTCCAACCTAGCCATACTTGGCCTTTCCTCATTATCATAAATGCATTCCTAGAAAAGCCCATCTTTTCATGTTGTATTATTCCTAGAAAACTATAGCTCTCATGTTATTCTGGCTACTTCCATACTTATGCATCCTTGCCCTTATCTCAAGTTTCCCTTAAGCCTTACCCAACTATGGAACTTTCCCTTCATTCCTTGAATAATTCTAAGCCAAGCTCCATTCTGTCTCTCAAGACGGTTCCACACAATGGAGTGCTTCATTCCCTTGAGAGAAGATCCCAAGTGGATTGAAGTTCATCATTCCCTTAACATGGTCTCAGATGCTTTCAAACTTCCTTTGATTCTCAACATCTTACTCTTTCTTCCCATGATAGTTTAGACCCAAGCATAACTTGGTCCTTTATCATTAGCTACCTACTAGGCAAAGTGAAGTTAAATCATGCATCACATCCTTTATGCATCAGTTATTGGCTCATATCCTGCAACTTTTCTATTTACACACACATCTTATCCAATAATATGGTTCACCCATCTCATACATTTGAGGTACATGCCATCTTCCGCTTGGCATATTTCCTATACCGTCCAGGCTCTCAATGGCCTTTTTCATAGGCAATAATCATGATGCCCATCATGCTCTGCAACCATCATTGCTTGGTTTCCTTTCCCTATCCTAAGGGATCAAGGCAAGGACAACCTTTTTTTATGCACAAGGATATCATCCTCTACTCGATAGGTTGGTATATTTCATACCTCTACTAGCCATTCTCTTGTTGTACTCAATGACAACTATAATAACTAAAAGCATCACAACTCTTATCTGCAATTAAAATTGCATTCACTGGATGTAGTTAATGCCTTGCATACATTCTTGCTACAAACATTTATTTCTGGTATTACCCCTAAATACCAAGAGCATTCATAGCTCTCTTTCTTTATAAAGCATATTAGCACTTTGCTAATGGTAATTAAATGCATTAGATGCACTTTTGAACCAACATCCTTGGCTCCTTCTTTGCAAGATTGCAATTCTATATTTCATATGCTGATCTTGATCAATGAATTATATGCATTCTTGCTAAGGCACTAGCATCCTTAGTCCTTTCTCACAATCCTGATCCTTAACCACATTTACAGATCATCCTTTTCATTGATGACAACTAGCTTGCTCATTGGCAAGCATTGCTATGATACTCTCAATGTAGTATCCTTGCTTATTAAATTAAGTTAACATCCTCCCATGTATGTTACATTACATAGGATATACAATTATTTTAAGGCTTATTCATGCCTCCTTCATACTTTGGGTTTCATTACATAGCTCTTTTATTCCAAGTTAAGGCACTCCGAGTTCCTGCACATAGAGAATTCCTTTTTTTCATCTGAAGCCCAGAGGTTCTGCTATGCAATTTATCGAAAATTAACCAAAAACACACATTTTTGTTTACAACATGAGCCTTCTACTCTTCCATCACTTCCAAGTGACTAGAGACGTACACAACATGAATTCACACAATTATTGAGCTTCTATATTGAAAAGTAACAAAGGGCTTAAAAACGTCTGGAGCCCATTAATTACAAAAGACCAGGCTTGAAGCTTGCACCCTCTTCACTGCTATAATCATGGCCAATAAACTATGAAATCTACGACATATTTAGGCCAAATGCCCCTTTCTCTTTCCCCGCCTTAGTATTTCTATTTTAGCCTTAGAAGCGGTAGTATGGAGACCAACCGTTTCAACTCCCATGGTAAACGAATCAACTGCAACTGATGTGGACTGTAAGCGGTCTCAATTTCATTATTGGTTTCCTACTCAATCTCCATTAAAGATCATATGTTACATTCACATTACAAGTATAAAAAAAAATGATTGGATCGGGAGTCATAGTAGATTAGAGAAATGAGCTAGTACAGCATAGTGTCTAAATGCTATTTATCTCCTATCATTCTTATATGACTGCACTCCACTTTTCTAGATATACATATAGTGGTGGCACATTCACATGTTGGGGTTAGCCATTGTAAATCAAATAGATGTCATGGACAAAACTAAGCTATCCCAATTCTCAACATGTTTATAGCTCTTTTCAATACCCTTATCGAGCTGGGCCTATGGTTGATTGAGTACATTTCCTGGATGTATTAGTGTATAATGGTGGTAGGCTTCTATTCATCCTCAAACATGGTTATACATCACTTCTATTCGGAATACTTATTAATACTCCCTCTACTACTGTTATTCCTATTATATACTTCCTCATGTGAGCATCACTACGTAGATAGGCTTATTGACTTGTCTGTGATACAGATCTAGACCTAGATTTGACTCCTCTTAGCTCGCCCCACGGCTCACCTATATAATGCTCTAGTAGATAGATATACTAGAGATATCTTCGTCCTACTAAATTAGAGCTAAAACTAGTTTATCCACATATGCTTAGTAGTGCTCGATGACCCAATCACTTATTATGTAGGTAATAAGAAATAAGTCACTTCTCCTCATCTTATACTAAATAACATTCTTGTTTCATGCTAGCATGTTTTTCACATATGCATTTCATGCCAATATGAATTAGAATATGTTTCATATATCTCTCCGCGTAAGCACTTTAGGCCTCCCCAGTTACGAAGTAGTTTCAACACATTGGTAAGAGGCGCCCACTGGTTATTATCCCTGTTATTTATCCGTTACCCCAACCACGCAATCCAAACTCATTCCCTTGCACAAGAGTAAGAGGACAGAGGGATCAGTGGTTTCCAGATACCATTACACATTCTCTTGGTCGAGCAACCTACGTAGAATAGGGGCTAAAATAGTGTGAAACTCCTCCTCCAATAGCCAATAACAGGTATGCTTTTCTCTCTACGGTTATGCCAACAAGAACGACCAGGACAAGGTGAAGAAAGCCTCACTCTCCAACCGACTATAGTAGCATGAAACGCGACGCACTTTTTTGTCATGCTATTAATGTGATTAGAGGACGTAGTTAGCAGTGGTGCCTACGAATTAGTGCGTTGCTTCGACTTAGTAAACAGGGGGGATTTAAGCGCTTATATGTACTACACCTAATTTGATAGAAAATTAGAAATAGCTGTAGGTTATAAATAACTAGTGAGGGCATACAGTTCCTATAGCATCTAGGTACGGCGAACCAACACACGGGAATTCGGGCGCGTGTCGGAGGCTTGCTTGTTGTATCATGTAAAGCTAGGCTCGTGCTACTGGAGGTGCTTTTATAGATCGTAAAGGTCAACTTCGATTATATCAATCTATTACGAGTGAGACTCAATCAATTGGGATTGGATCAATAACTGCGACTCGAACTAAGTTGATTGGGGAACCAATAAAGGCCGAGTTACTTGGGACAAAGTGAGATGCATAGATAGTCGAAAGCCCACAAGTCCTAAAGCCAGGTCCAGCAGCAGCTTCAGTAGCACCAATTGCAGAGCTTACAGATGTAGATGCAGAAGCAGCAGCTAGAGCACATTTAGCATCCTATCTAATTGAAGTCCCAAATAGAGTTGTTGAATATATAGTTGACTCATAATCAATTGCAGTTTTTTCAGAGAATGCAGATCCAACGTTCCTACATACTTAACAAACTTAATTGTTCCTAGGAGTGATGCAGAAGCAAAGGTGGAGCCTGTTGATTCAGTGGAACCATAAGCAGCACCTGTCGAAGAAGCACCAGTAGGGGAGAGCCCACTTGGTAGTAGAGCCTAGGAAAATATGGAAATCTTTTAATTGGACCTTGGCTAACGTTCATGTGCTCTTAATCGGCTACTATATACTAATCCTTAAGCTATATGGCTGCTACTACTAGTGCCTATTCCACGACGGCCTCTTACGAAGATGATGATGCTCGTGATTCATATGCTGGTGGGTCTGATGTCCATGATCGAGATGAAGAGTATAAAGGATACCTAGGAAGTAGCATGGACGGGACCCAAAAGGTCGTAGTGCGCTGTCCGGCCGGCTCAGCAATGGGTATTCTTAAAGGCCCCGAAAAGCGTGCTGCTAAGAATGATGATCCACCAGATCCAGTTGATTAGATTGATCCAGTGGTTTCGGTTCCGGGTCCATATCAAGTTGGAAATGAGCCTGCTGATTCATAACCAGCAGAAGAGCAGCGAGCAGATTCACCAGTAGCAGACCTACCCTATATCGTAGTTTAGCTCGAGCACTTCCATTCATTCATCTGCTTTCCAGTACATGTGTCAGGGTTATATATATAATAGTCCTATACCATGTGTAGCTTACGTCACCGCGATTAACCTCACGTGAACTCCCATATACTGTATGCCTGTCACTTGCTACCGGCATTGGTTCGGGGCTGTCACCATGCCTATTGCTTATCACATGCTTAAATTTGGGGTGACATTTGTAGGTTCACTATTGGTTGGTATTAAAGATTAGTGCATTTCGAATCTAGCTATCATGCTTCTAAACCAAATGAACTTTTTTTTCGATCAGGTGCGGAGTTGGAGCTAGATATGCAGTGACTAGGCCATCAGACTATGATCCGAATGGGCACCGACGTAAGAGCAATCTGTGCCTCATGCGATTGGTACAAATGGGATTTCGGGAGGCTCGATGTGCCACGATTATAGACCTAGCAGGGGGATTAAACTGAATAAAACCGTGATAGACCTATTGAGCTGCTGCCACAATTGGTATGTCGGCCAAAAGCATGATGTGGCCCAGCGGAAGCACTTACTACACGTAGTGATCCCAGGCAGTACCTGCTTATCAATGGCTTGTTATATTGATCAATGGCATGGCTGGCCCTTGGCTGGACGAGGCGGGCGTGGATACTTAGTACTTATTGCATACGCTGACTGTACCAGATGGGCCCGTACGGCTTAGAGTGAACTTCGACTTCACTCAATATCGCAAGACTAGTGATACCACTTAAGTTATCCCCCTAGGAAAAAGGCCCCGGCTACCAGCGTGGTTACTTTAGTGAACCCTATCCGGGCTTATATACCCATACTTATTACTGGACTTGGTTAAATACTGGTAAGGGCTATACCAGAACCTAGGGTGTCTCATGAGCTGTCGAGTGCCTCTCCTAACCCCGAAGGTTAGCCTTAGTTGGCTATGCTCATTCGCCCGGGTAGACTCTACTGCCTTGCCCTTACGACATATGCTCGGACCTCGCAACCGGAGAAGCGAACTAGGCAGGCAAGTTGGTCAACCCCAACGCCCACGATTTATCACTTTTTATATACTGGCGAGGGGAGCAATGCACTCAAGGGGCTAATAAACTAGGGAATATTTTTGACTGAGAGAGACAAGGAAGGCCCTCGGCCTCAGATCCCACTTGCTTCGGCCACCTCCGCACAGATTGGACACCTTCGAACCAATTCACTCTTATTTCCCTGTACTTCCAGCAAATAAAGGCACCAAGAGGCAGACAGAAAGCCGCACTACATCAGCAATTATATCCGTTAAACCTAGGGAGGTCACTCATAAGAAGCCGACGATACCCTTACGCAATTGTCGCTTCAGATCCCGGGACAGTTCACACAGCACCGGCGTATCGGGGGCCTCTTCCAGGCCTCGGTAGCGGATTACATCGTGACAGCAAGATATACCTCAGATCTGCGCTTCCGGCACTACCAGATCCTCCGATCAGTCATCGATCCGGCACTTATTCCTTTCGGCCTCTGACGTTAGGAGATATAGATATACAGGTATTGGGACCTTTGTATCAGGAGAGGGAAGTTGTCCCTCCCCCTTCCTCATCCTCATAAGGCTGCTTCCGGAGGCCTTTATCGAAGCCTTTTGATGATACATCCTCCACAGATTGGGGGTTATCTTGGTTTTGGTTCTCAGCAGCTTTATCTGCGGTTCCACTTTGCTTTCTGCTACTTATATTTATACTTTAGTTATTATTTAGCATAGATTCTATTTGATCGCATATGCTTTTTTAGAAGCGGCCTTGGCGCTACCACTTTTGACAATGCACTGTTTACTTAGCAGTCCCGTTGGCTCAAGACCAGTGTACCCCATAATGGATCAAGTGAGCCCAGCCCCTCTCAAGCCATACAAGTGCAACGGTGGTTCCTGCTATTAATAATGGTTAGCCCAGTTGCGCTAACTCCTTATCCCGAATCTGCTCCTATGCGGTCAAAGGAAGAAGAAAGGCGTATTACTCTATTTTCTTCCTCATGGACCTCCGCCCGGTGTCGAAAGATCAACTGCAAACAACCCTTGGCCAAGGAGATAAAAGACACTAGGTTGCGACGACCTTTGCCTGAATCTACCGAAGTCTAATGACAGAGGCAATCCTGGTGGACACATGATATGCTATGCCACAACAGTCTGTGAGTTAATAGATTGGGATGCGGCTTTCACTCTTCCGAAGAACTTGATAGGGTTATGCTTCCACCAAACCTATACGTTTTCTGTTGACCCACCGGCTGAATAGTAATAGTTTTAGCATAGTAATTATTCATCCGGTGTTTACGCATAAATGTGTCCCTCGCATTCGCTGTTGCTGGCGAGGAAATAGAGGGGATAGCAATAAATAAGGTTTAGAAGCCGGCCTTAAGCGAGGGAGGAGGATGGAACTTAAACACATACATTTATTTGGTACCTCTATGGCAGCCAAAAGTATTTGGAACTTAATTACTAAGGATAGCTTGTGGAAGAGAATTATTGTTCAGAAATATTTAGCTCCTGGGTCTATGCTGGACTGGATTAAGAAGTTACAGAAAGAGCTTTCAAAATGTCTCCAATCAATGCAAAGCCACGTTTAACCTTTGCTCAACAAGGTAAAAGCGTTAGCCGGGACTCCCTATTCACTTAGATTGACCAGGAAAGTGAAAAAGGGTAAGAGTTATCTCAGCTCCATATTACCAATACAGAGGCAAAGTCAGCATCAGTAGGAGCAAAGCCCGTTTTAGGCCTATTGATACCGAATCAGTTGACCGGAACGTAATAGACTCATTCTTACATTCTAACAAAAACTCGTAGCGGACACGAATACTTGGCCCTTCCCGAACCCTTATATTATACAGATTAATATATATATCCTCCAGGTCCAGAGCTCATTTAAGACCCAGTGACAAATTGTAGATTCCCTTCTTGTAGTAAGAGATAGTAAGAGAACTGGCATCTAAGCCAGAAGCTAGGGCCTAGGCACCATAAGTATAGGCACTAAAGATAGAGCTAAAAGCACAAGTCTTAAGTGGAGTTGAAGGATATATTTGTTCATCGGTAACCAACCGTATCTCTTCATTGGAGCCCGGGCCCACGCGAGCACTTGGCGGGTTATTCTCTCTTACTTAGCTCGGTACAGGAAAGATATATCTTGTATCCCTTCATATCAAGAGTAAATGCGCTTCCAGGCCAATCACTCGTGGTCTGAATCCTTTAAGTCCAGCAGCTCCCTATCATACAGGGCTATCTTCCTCGGATCCCTGTACTTGTTAAAGAACTAAAGCAAATACTCTTAGCTTACTTCATTTACCTTATTCATAAAAGTGAGAAATATGCACTAATATGCTCGGACTGAGTAGTGTAGGTCAGGTACGGGTACGGGTATAGATTCCTTCATCAAGAAAAAAGCCAAAGTTATCCATGGGCAAAGGATAGATAAAGGGTTGGGTTCTAATAAATATGCACTAGAAGCCAAAGAAATTGGACTGAGCTGAGCTATTGGAAGGATTGGTATTACACGGTCTGAAGCTAGTATAAGTCCAGATATACTTAGATGATTATAAATATGCACAAGTAGGAGATCCCGTTGATCGGATCGATAGCTCTAGAAACCAGCATAAGTAACTCTTTACTCTTGGTGCCCCACCCAATAGAATAACGTAGGCCGAAGGCGCTATGGTAACTGCGATGGTTCTATAGAAAGAAGGGGAAATAGCGTCTCTGCTTAGCGAACTGCGACGCTAAGACATAGGTTTTTAATTCAAGCAGGCAGGATAGTCTTAACTGCCTTAGAAAGGCGGCTTTAGAGCACTAACGAGGCTGTGAAGCTCCATGAGTAGGGCCGCGGCATGTAAGCTTGCACTAATGGCTCAGGCTCTAAAGCATAGGTAGTTGGTTCCGGGATTTGGCACATACCTACCTAGCTAATTCCGGGAAATGTACGTACCTACCAGCACGATCGTGTTGTTCCGGAAACACCATACATCTACCTACCAATATGTTGTGTTCTAGGTAAAGTGCTCTCAATTCGCAGAATTTGAAAACAACGAACTAAAAATGGAAGCTCGTCGAAAGTTGATGCCACACCCCTTGCCCTCAAAAGGACAAGCCCTCCGGACCTCCGGGTCCTTATTATAATGAAAATGGTTATAATACTTATTATTATGATTTAATGCTATATTCCGTGTCTGCATAATAACCTCCAGGTGGAGATTCTACTATAGGTTTAGGCAGAGGTGTTGCACTTGAAGCTTCACTTGGATTATTCCGATTCTGCGAGCTTGATTCTGTGAAAGGAATAGACACTTGATCTTCCCCTAAGGGAGGCGTCTGAGTGGTTGTTTCCGCTACAGTTCCCTTTTCGAGTAGAGAACGTAGTATTCAAACTTCCCTGTAGGTTCACCAAGGAGATCGACCTAAGGGTCACCTTTTTCATACCTTTCTCTTTCTCCTGAGTGGACTTTTTCTTTCTTCTTTATTTGGCCGGCGTTCTCTTTCCATTTGCAGCTCTCACTCTGTTTCTTGTGCATTCCAGTAGCAAGTTTCACACTCGCAGATGTCCCACCAGATGTGGCCATCTTCTTCTACTCCCTGACGGAAGGGTTTGCCGTTTTGGTGGTAAGCAATAATAGGGAACTTTGAATCAGGAGCAGGCCTCAGTATCCCTCTTTTAATCAAAGGAGCAAATGCCAGCGGCGTGTAAAAGGTTTGTCGAATGGGGGAACCCTCGAGTTGATAGGCAATGATGGGGGAATCATGACGCCGGTAGAAGCAACCCTTTTTCAATCAGAGGAGCGAGCAAATGTAGGCTGATCCAACTGAGCCCTTGGGAGGTTTTCATTTCTGTCTGATCATGTTGACTTCAGGGATTTAATCTCCTTCTTCCAACCTTACGCGGACTATGACTCCGGGGCGTGTGATCAACTGAGAGGGATCGAAACTTCTCCTGCCTATGCTGATTCCGTTTGTCGAGGGTCCTGCATTACTACTACTGCCATGCGTAGGGAGGGGATTCTGAATGACATTTGGCTTGTTTTCCGGCTCGGCTTGGAACTTTAGAAGGTTCACGGAGATCCTGTATCTTATGCTTCAAGGCAAAACATCTATCTGTCCAATGTCCTGGGCTACTCGAATGAGACGCACATCTTGCATTGGGATCATACCACTTGGGCAGGGGGTTACATAAAAGAAAGCTACATTATAACTCCATCGGTTGGATATTCCAGTAACCGGATAATTAGTTCTCTTATTCATTAGGTAGCCTTTTAGCCAATCAAAGAAAGGTACAGATTACTCTAAAGAACTCTTAGAAGAGTCTAGGCAGGGCGGAAGGAGTGGTATTATGTTGCAGGGAAGAATGCCGTAAATAACTGCAAGAATATAAGCAGTAGGAATATGTTTGAGTATTTAGCGCCAGTAGGAAGCAGATTACAGGTCCATAAAGTACTAAATAAACACCAAAGCTCCATCAAGTAGTCAGATAGTCAGATAATTAGATCATTAAATCATTCATAAGGTAACCCAGTAGCCCCAAGAAAAGAAGAGTACACATTATAACTGTTAGAAGGATCTAAGCAAGGCAAAAAGAATAATATTACATAGCAGGAAAACAGGAACCAGGGGGGGTGGTCGAGTCAATCCTGGCGTTCCATTATTCCATTCATCCAAAATAGGGAGCTAACTATCTGCGCTGGCAAAAACGTTCAGATCTCTTATCTGCGACTGAAACCCCAAACACTTTCCTTTTTTATCCCAACCGCATCTATCTCCGCTAATACCTCAGCATGATTACGAAGCAACAAGGGGGTTAGAAGGCAGAACAGCTGGCAACTGCTAGGGCGAGGTAGGGGCATGTGAAAGCTGGGATGGAGGCGGATCCCACCTGAACCTCCAACTCCGGAGCTGGTAAGGCCTCCATATTCCCGGATTGAGCCAGTTGAGGGTTTATAGTAGTAGCTTTATCCGGGCCTCAATCCGAATCTATAGTAACAATTGGGTTTTATAGTTCCTCCATAGATGCCCAGGTCCATCATTCGTCAATAGCTATCAGGTCCAATGTACCGCTGGATGGTTCCGCTGCATCTGTAGGTTTCGGTAGCACCAACTTATCTATTTTAGGTGGGGTTGTCCCCCCTGGCACTATATCGTCCGTCTAGTTCAGTCAGCCAAATCTGTAACTAGCAACTCTTCATAACCGATCTCGTAGTTGTAACGACTACTCTTTCTCCTTTCTCGTGCAACGAAAACTAGTGACTGCTAAACGAATTGAGGCGTGAATTAACCAATTCCCATTCGCTCAACAAGACTAGCTGGAATTGGGTCAAGCAGTTTGGCAGCATACATCAGTGAAATCCATCTACTTTGGTAGACCAAATTGATCCTTCGCCCCTAGTCTAATCTGATCCCCGCTGATCCCAGGCATTTAAAGAGTGACATTTAGCCATTACAGGAAGAGGGGGATTTGTCCCGGGTATATCCCTTATTCCAATGCTTGAGTAAAGAACCCATTCTTTACTTACCTATCTCTAGAACGGAGTTGGATATGTTGTGGGAGGTGGCAGTAGTTTGTACCCCGATTCATTCATTCCATGATCGCTGTCCATCACGATTTGACAGCAGAGAATTGACTCCCGGGTCAAAGAGTGGTGCAAGGTGCTACTGCCTTGATTCACCAAGGTGGTGCTGGAGGGGCAGTACGCGAAACCAGTATTCTAAATGTCCCCCGGCCCAGATTGAGTTGCCCTTCTCTACCGGGGGATGGGAGGAAGCAAATAGCTAATTGAAACCCATGCAAATAGATTATATACCAGTGGAATGTGGCGATGCGGACCGGGTTTCAATATACGTGGAAAGAGGCGAAGAAAGCCCCCACTATTTGAATAGTAGGGGAGTGCACCAGTTCTCCCAGTTTTTAGTATGCTCAATAAGTCCCTAACCTCTGCTTCGGTTAATTAGTAAAAAACCCCTTCCAACATGGATGGCTCGATTCCCAACGCATGTATAGTGTAGGACATCACTCCCCTTTGGGGCATCACTAGTGACTCAAATCCGGTTCATGGCTCAGTGGCGAACCCACCCCTATCTCTGAGTTACCAACCGCAAATATATATAGGTTTTCCAACCAGAGATAGGGACCTTATTTTTCCCCTTTTTCCTTAGGTCAATGCACTTATGATCTTCCTTCCTTCTTATTCTTATTATAGTCTATCTCCTTAGGTCAATGCACTTATTAATGGATGGATGGTATAAGACAAAGAAGGAATGCCCCTTACTTGAATCTTGAATGGAATAAAAACCAATGCACTTTCAGACCAAATCGCCTATGTTTTATCCCTTGCCTTACCACATAAGAAGGAACCAATCCCTTAGTAAGAACCAATCCCTTAGTAAGAGTAAGAGTAAGTTACCCAGGGTGCTTTGATCCCAAGGGTGCTTTATTAACCCAGTTACCCAACCACATCGGACTTATACCGTACTTATACCGTCCCCTCCCTTTAAGAAAGAAAGAAAGAAAGAAAGAAAGAAAGCTCATGGTCGGGCCCCGCAGGGCTCTTCGTTCAATCCATTTTTACTCGATTTTCTTCCCTCGATTTGATCGATCTTCAAAGTCTTTGAAACCATAATTACATATAATAAAGAGTTAGACTCTTCCTCACTACGTCATCTCTCAGAAGGCTGTCTAAGAAGGCCTCTCCTCCTCGATCTATCTGTTTGCTCGACCGTTTGTTTAGCCTTTCCCAAGGGGTCACATTCCGAACACTGGTGGGCTTCAATTGATTCTAACGTCATAGACTGACTGTCCGCTACACTCAGACTGGAGAGCTGCCATCCAATTCGGGCAAGTGAGCTCTACCAATACTTCGGGTTCGGAAAATCCCAATTCTATAGTCACATAGTCAAAAGCTCAGCAAATCCAGTTAGCTAGTTTACCATATAGTTCCTAGATTACCAGGGGTGTATAGCTCAGTTGGTAGAGCATTGGGCTCTTAACCCAATGGTCGCAGGTTCAAGTCCTGCTATACCCAAAGAAGGATCCCCTATTAAGTGAGATAGCCTGAAGTTGACTAATAAATTTTGCATCAGTGGATGAGCGATAGGAAGGGAGGAGGGGAACCCAACCCCAATGAAAGTCATTGTCTCCCCTTCAAGTCATGAGGCACCGAACTTATAGGAGGGAACCCGGTACTTATAGGAGGCTCCAGTCATGAGGTTACTTATAGGACCTGAAACCATAATTACATATAATAACCAGACTCCTGCCATGCCACTAGCCCACCCCTAACAGCCATATGCCAGCTATGAAAGAAGCCATGCGCATAGAACCAGCTCCTTCAAGCCACGGGAAGGGGAAAAGAGGTACGAGAGAATATAGACCCCGCAGCTGGATAACACATCGATGCTTGAAACAATGGAGGGAGTGACCACAGAAGAGGACAGTGAGGAGCCAGAGGAACGATAGGATCTAGAAATTGGAGATAATTGCTAAAGCCGAGTCTGAAGTCAGTTCCTATATCTGTAGTTCCTATATCTGTGTGGATAAAGGCATACCACCGGGTCCTGTATCGAGGGAAAGAGTCTAAGGAAAGAGTCTAATATGCCGAAGCAAGAAATAAAATCACAATCTGGAATTACTAGCGCTTCACCGAACTATTTCTCGTTATGGAAATGCTGGTAATTATGCCTTAACTGTTACTTTGGAAATAGCTTACGTTTCTCAGTGGCACTTGCATGAATTCATAGCGCCATCATTGTTCAGTTCACCGGCTTGAGTTCTAACAGCCCAAGCTGAATGAGAAAGAAAAACCAATTGTTGTTGCTACTTAGTGTCAGCTCCAGCTCCTGTTGCCACTGCTATTGAAGTTGTTTGTTGCTATTTCAGTAACTTATAGCCTTCTAGATATTTTGTTGTGTAGTAGGCCTACCCCTACGACTTACTACTGTAGGGCGGGCTTAGGGCTCAATGGTGGGATTTATGGGGAAAACCCCTCTAAGCCTAGTTCAATATCATGTAGGAGGAAGTAAAGGGGCAAGCATATGTGAGGCTCTCTCTTCATTCATCTCGTCCTTGGATGATTATGGTATTATGCTAGAGTTAAAAGTGTTATTATCGCTGTGAATGATCTCTTTTGCTTTGCACATGAGAAGGGACTAAGTTTGAGGTTATAAACCCTCCTTAGCCTTTTTATGTAATGAGCTGGAAGGTTTGATTAACACATAAAAGTTTGGCTGTTATGTAAGCATGAAGTTTCCCAGCTATATGCTAGTGCGGGTACACAAAATCTGAATGTCTAGCTGTCTAGTGCCACTAAATGTCAGGCTGTATAGTGCGCACGAAATGCCGAATGTCCAGCTGTGTTGTACGGTGTTCCCAGCTCTAATGTCTGTCTGTCTATCTGTATGTCTGTGTTGGTACACGAGATCCAAAATGTCTAGCAGTGTTGTTCTGTCTGTCTGTTTGTCTGTATGTCTGTATGTCTGTGCCGGTACACGAAATCCAAAATGTCTAGCAGTGTCGTATGCTGACATAAAGTGCTTTGGTGAATATAGTGCCTTCGTTAAATGTAAAGTTACCCGGTAGCGTATGGTAAACATTCCTAAAAGTTGGGTATGCTAAAACCAGTGATTAAGACATGCATTCAGTTCGTGCCGGTGGTTAAAAAAACAGATGAGTTTTGTAAAGTTGTGTAAGTTAAAGTAAAAGTGTGTTTAAAAACCAGGAAAGCGATTCACGACTAAGAAGATAGTTCCCGGTAGTTAAAGATGCACATACAAACTTAGAAGGTGGTGGTTCCCTGCCTGAATAAAATGCTTTATAGATTCCTTGCCGGAATTGAATGAAACTTATGGATTCCCAGTCTGTTCAATCAGTGAATAAGGCAAATACCCCATATGGTGTTTTCTGGCCATAAGCGAATAAAACAATTAAAGGTGGTTCCCTGTCTGTTCAATATAAATCAGTGAATAAGGCAAATAACCCATATAGGTGGTGTTTTCGCTGTCTTTTCAATAAAATGCAGTGGGGGCACATGAAACTAAAAGGTGGTGGTTTTCCTGCCTGAATAAAAATTTAATGATTGCTTGTCAGAATCGAATGCTTAATAGATTTCCTCTGTTAGAATTGAATGCTTGATAGAATCAAATGGAGGTTACGGCTGTTCTGCCACGGATCCAACTTGAAAGGAGGTGGTACAGGTTTTGTTTCAATGAAGCTGTGAGTATTATATTAAATGGGAGTGTCCTGCATAAGCAGTTCCCAGCTAAGTAAGCTAGTGCCAGTACATTAAATATAAAGTGTCCAGCTGTGTCGTACGCTGCCATTTGGAACATGAATTAATAACTACCTGTAGCGTCTGGAGCTCTTTCAGGGAGTAATAATTAAACGGAGGATAAGCTGCCTGTTACGTCTGGAGCTCTTTCAGGGAGGGATTGTAACACGGATGATTAGCTGGATTGAGGAAACGAGTAAGCCAGTAATAGTTATTAGTTTGGTCTCATACCACTGTTGATCCTCTAAACCCTAAATCTGAAACCCTCTACTTGATGCTCTAGATATTATACTTACCGATGAAGTAAGGTACCTCACTCACTACTCAAACTTGTAACTAAAGTACTTGGTGTATAAATGCTAGGTCCCATATAATTATGTGTCCCTGAAAGTCAATTTTATAAGTGTCCTTTTACACCTATAACTATATATAGTAGCCCTCCCTCAATAGATGCGCAATCTTCTCGTTGATAAATGAATCCATGTTTCCAACGCTGTATAAAAAGTAATTCGCTTATATGACAATGCAGTCTTCTCGTTGAGCGGTTTTAGTCACTTACTTTGAACCCATCCAGTTGATTACTTTTATGTGCCAGTTAAAGCTTTCCTGCCATCACTTCGACCAGCATTTCCGCTAGCAGCATATCCTGTTCCAGATTCGTCAGTTGTGGATTCATAGCGAGTAAATTAACCAGCATCTAAGGCGTATAAGGCAGCAGGAAAAAAGGCAAAGGCCGTTAGAAGGGGCAACAAAAAGGGTCAGGCACTAAAACAGATAATAAAATGGGCTCCTACAATATATAAACGAGGATAAGGTGAACGATGGCTAGATGGCATTTAGCTAGTGTCCAGACCTAGGCGGCTTGTACTTTTGGTCTAATGTGGCTGGGGCAAGGTTTCGTGTATGCCAGAGAGAAATATGTGGCAAAAGAAGGGGCATGAAGCTTAGCATAGGTAGGGGCTCCCGATTAGTGCGGCTCGGGGCGTATCGAAGTAACCAGGACAGATGGGTTTAACCTGATTAAGATTGCGCTCCCATCCCAACCCAAGAAAAAGCTCCAGTACTCTAGGCAAGAATAGCTAAAAATCCACCCATGCTATACATCGATATATGTCTCTCTAGCTATATAGTCGGGCGGAATATAGTACCTGAACCACAAGACCTGCTAACATTGGGTGAGTTACTCCAGCTCTCCAGACGCTTATTGGGGGTGTTTCCAGTAGTGAAGGTGTGGCCAGAAAAAGAAACTTAGAGTGGTTTAGGGTGTTTGGCTTAGGCTATATCACCCCTGGTAAGCTCGTTAGATATATATATATAACCCAATTAATATTTTGGCTTTTCGTTATTCTTTTAGGTTAGGCATATATCGATACATAGATATCGGGATTAAGGTAATTTAATATTTTACCTAATGGGAGGTAAGGTTAAGGTTGTAAGGGCAAGGGTTGTAAAAGAGCGCTTAGTCGGCCTCCAACTAGCTAGTTCATTATAAGGTTTCAATTACTATTCCTTTATTGCTTGCTAATATAATAACTTAGTTTACTAATAGGCCGGCTTATCCTTTCAAGTGAAAACAAACAGGTCGATCGAAAGTCCTTTATAATACACATCATAGTTTAAACCTTCTTATATATAAGGTAGTTTTTTAGTTTATGGGAGAGTCTTTTTTTAACTGACTGAACTGAGCTATCCCAGATCGATAATTACCTCAAATCAGAGGACAGGGCTCACCTGAGGGTAGGAGGGTGAGGTTTTTACTTCTTAATTTAAGCAATGCCGTGTGAACAGAGAGGGTGGCTGGGTCGGCCACTATTAATGAAATAAATACAAATTGTTCTTCGGTTTAAACTATTATGTGTTATATTAGCGAGCTTCTACTACTAATATAAACTACCGTTCGTTATTATGAATAGGTTAGGTTTAAGGTATTATATTAGCCAGCTTGTTTGTCTTTGAGGTTTTGTGTGTGTTTAATGTAACTAAAACTTTAATGTGGTCTCATCAGTATCTTATGCCTATGTAGAGGTTGGTTCTAAAACTTCATGTGTTTGGGATGATTGATCGAGTGGGACCGAACAGTTTATAACACGTTTTGGGCTTAGACCAGAGATAAAAGCAGTTCGGGAAAGCATACGTGTGATCAGGCTATATATTGACATTAGATCCTATTTTAGAGCAAGCGTTCGTTGAGTCAATCCGGTGGTTTCGGTGTATAAAAAAGTGCTGCTCATGTTGGAAGTTTAAGCTCATTCATTCTTGAACCGTTCGTTTAGGCATTTTTAAACACTTGCCTCTTGTTCTCGTGAATTCCTACGGGCCTCTATTCGGAAAGCCCTTTTAGGGGCGAGCTTTGCAGAACATAGCAAGCTGCATGTATTTGTATAATGTCAGGCGAGTCACTAATCGTACTTCGTAAACATCCAATTCTCTAAAGGTGGCACATGGATGATAACAGTAAAAATACTTGGGTAAAGGTCTCCCCTCCGTAACTGCTATACAACTGCCCCATCCCAATTGCAGGAATAAGGGTCTTCCCTCTCCACATTGCAGGAGGTATTCCCACACAAATTTAATAACAAAAGCAGGAAAAGAGCAGTAGTCCGTAGTACGTATTCCGGTTGAAAGGAAAGTACAGAGGCAAATTAAGTTTTAGCAGATTCAGTTACAGATTACAAGGAAAGACGCAGATTCAGGGTTGAGACGAAAGGACCGCAGTGTAGGTCACCGCTCTGTAGTGTCAGTAATTAATCACTTTGCTGTCTAGTTACCCGCTCTTATCAATTTGGTTTCGCAAAATATATAGGGGATTATTCACGAAGTAATAAGTCTACTGATCAGTAACTAATATTACCCACATAATAAGTATACCTATCTGGGTGGGCTATAAAGAATAGCTAATAAGGGAAAAGATGGTATAAAGGAGGGCCGGACCATCCAGTCTGGGTGGAAAAGAAAGAGCCAATCTGTAGGAAAGAATAGCCAATCTGGGCTGGGTTAAAGAAGAGCGAATCTGGGAAAACAACAACCGAACCCGATCCAGCTCCGTTCGGGAAAGAATTCCCTCACTATCAGAGGGGCCAGGCATGACTTGCCTTATTATTTTAAAAAATAAAAAACAGGGAGAAATGAAAGAATGACAGTCTTAGTGTATCTCTCATATTCCCTTATAAATCTGGTAACATCAGAGGCACAAACAAGGCGGAGCTCCCTAACTAATTGGGAAAACCATGACATTATTTAGACTTTTATCTATTTTTCACGTCCAATTATAGACATAAACCAAAGTAATAAAAAAGGGATACAGAGGAAAATAAAGTGAAACAACCTTTATATTGATCCTTAAAAATAGGTATACATCGAGCCTAACCGGATCTAGCCCGTAGGTAATGGCTCGGTATTTAGTTCGATGATAAGCCCACTCCCCTCTCTCTTCTATCAGTTCTATTCCCGCTTTTATTCCTGCTTCTATATCCCCTCTATCCGCTTCTGTCCAGTCTCTCTCAGTACAGTATCTCAGTCCAGTCTCTGTGCTTCTATAGGGTTACAGTCCAGTCCCCTCTCTCTTCTATCTATCTTCCCGTGTAGACCTATTTTTCAAATAATATTCCCTTATAAAATCCGTTATATTCCCTGTTGTAAAGAAGATATAAAAGGGAGGAAATCCCGATTCATGGAGGGTGGGACTATGACTTGCCTTATGACTTGCCTAATGAAAAGGATCTTTTCACTTGCCTAAAAAAGTTAATAGGTATTATAAAATTATGAGGTGTTCAGCGAAGCCCGGACCATTAGGTGTTTTCGAAGCTAAGAGGAAGGTCAGAGGTGTTCAGCGAAGCTAGGAGGCTCAATTTGGTATTTGCGAAGTTAAGAGGAAGCTAAAAGGTGTATTTGAAGCGTTAGTGAAGCTTAGAGGTGTGGTATTGGTAAGTAATTTATAATACAAAGATATAGGGGGAATGATTAACTCAGTAATAAGTCTACTTATAATTAACTAATATTACCCACATAATCGGTATAACTAGATGGGTGGGAAGGATAATTTATTGTCTTATGACTCGCCTTATTACAAGGAAAGAGAGCTTGCCTTCCCCATCATAGCAGGAATCGGGGTCTTTCCATTCTCCCCATCCACATTGCACAAATATGGGTATCCCCACACCCTATCTCCCCCACCCTATTTCCCCTGGAGAACCGCTATATAACTGTCCCACCCACATTGCAGAAATCAGGGTCTTTTCACACCACCTCTTCCCCTCCGTAACTGCTATATAACTCCCCTGTAATATAGCATCAATCAGAGTTCTTATATACGAGTCACCCCTAGATACATGCTCAATAACTGCACCAGCAACATAGCATCTCCATTAGGGTCTGACCTACATCCTATATGGGTGAGATCCAATCAGGGGTGAGCTCTAAAGAAGTGATAACCTACACAAACTCACTACTAAAGGAGGGTGGGACGTGGGCATAAAGGAGGGTAAACCCTTCTTATCTCCCTATAAAGGAGGGTGGGGCGTGGGCATAGAGGGTACATTCATTGTAACACACTGGTGTATCAATCAAACAGTCAACCCACGCTTTAGTGTCCTGCCACGCTTCCCTCAACTGCAGATCAAGCGGGCAGCTAAAGAACAACCGAACCCGATTCAGCCCGGAATCCTAGGAGCATGGAGTGGAGTGCTGCTTAAGCTAGGAATGCTGTTCCTTCAACTAATGAAGCTGGTTCAACTGCTTTTGGTACTGCTGATGGAAATGCTATTGTAACTGCTGCTAGTTGTTCTGCTTGGATTGCTGCTGATGGAAATGATCTTGGGAATTCTGCTCCTTCAACTACTGCTAGAAATAATGATGAGGCTGGTCATTCTGTTGCTTGTCCTGGGAAGACTTTTGCTGTTGGAAATAATGATGCTGGGGATGCTGGGAATAATGAAAATTAGAATGGTTCAACTGGTGCTTATGATTCAACTGCCCTTTAGTAATTACTCCACATGGGTCAAGGCACCTAATAAGACCAAACACCCTGCCAAACTAGCTAGTCCTTATGGCTTTGGCTGGCATAGCAACTCCCATTGAGACAGCATCATAATAA
>Ga0233342_1000133_pt1 | contig 22965 bp, 10 predicted proteins | sample GEONDECOMP273_FD_180706 | JGI IMG/M metagenome (GOLD analysis project Ga0233342, IMG submission 180706) | Leaf litter microbial communities from Shasta-Trinity National Forest, California, United States - GEON-DECOMP-273 | ecosystem: Environmental > Terrestrial > Plant litter > Unclassified...
CATACCCCCGCTGCGGTATATGCATGTCCGCCGAGAGAAAAGAATTACGGTCAATCTCAGCCGAGAGGAGGACACAGGGAGGGGCATTTAATGGATGCCAATAGTCGAGCCAAGAGTCGATGCTGCTATACTCTATGTGCTACTAGAGCAATCAATCCAATAATCTTAGTCGCCAGTAGGGGGTCTCGTAAACCCGATAGTCAATGGCAGTTGGCGTTGGCGAGTCAATAGCAATTGCGTTGGCAATAGCGATGGCAACGATGGCGATGTTGTTGATTGGCAATGGCATTCGCAAGGAAGGACAGAAAAGGAAACAACCTACGCGATGGCAATAGAGCAGCCTTCAGTTCACTGAACAATCAACAAAACAAGTCACACACAACAAAAAGCACACTCCCATGAGATCCTAACAGATACAACAAGCAAATTGACTCCCCAAAATTGAATGGAGCCTCAAGGTTATTAAATTAAAGAGTCCCACACAGTGGAGAGCCGAACAGGGAATTATGGAGACTACCCTTGGGAATAGAAGAGCCCAAGACCAATCAACGAAGGTGTAAAAGAGACAGTTACGGTAACCCTCACACAGTAAATCACCTAAGGTGCAAGTACCCTCGTGAGGGCACCCTCCAAGGGAGATTAAAGTGGATGTTATGCATCTGTCTCAGGTACCACAAACACTTCCCACTTGCTGCGGACTCCCAGGATAGTTGGCGATCCCAATCTTCTGCTCCCCTCCGAGATTTACTACACCACGAGGTTGGCTGAGCCATCCTGTAATCCACTTACTTGGTCTCAGGGTTTAGATAGGAGAACCCGCCCTTAGAGATCTATTTATACCAGAAAACCTAATCTTTCCCAAATACTTTAGATGCATTAACAAATCGCTGCCGCTCACTAAGGAGGGAATTTTTTCATGAAGTAGAAAATAATAAGGTCCTACGGTGCTTGTCCGCATCGGGCAAGGAGGATCAGGGTAATATTTCTTATGGAAGAGGATGTGAACAATTCTTATTCTATTATATATGATGCTATGCTGATATTGAAACAGGAAGAGATGCTAGGCCAGGTGCTGGCTCTCAAACTAGGAGGGATACTACTACTTGCTTGGATGCTGGCTATCGATCTCGCTTTCGAACGGGCTCTGTATTTCAATCTGCTACGGGTGCTTCAATTGGAACTTGAACTAGTTATGTATCTGTATCTCTGCACCTGACTCTGCTTGCTTTGCTTCCACTGCTATTGGTGGCAGCTGGTTTAAGGTCATAAGCTGAATCAACTGCTGAACCGACTTCTGGATAAACTGGATCACCGACTGCTATCTAACTGGACCAACAGAATCGCATCTATATATGACTACTTCATCGACAGAATCAACTGGATCAACGGCATGCCGGCTGTGGCTTTAGGTACCTATGCCTTTGTAGCCTTTACACATCTGCCCTAACCTATTCCTTTGTATCTGCTGGTATTGCCGCTGAGCCGGATCTACCGATGCCATTCAGAATGAATAATCTACTGATGCACCTGCTGTCCTTGCTACGGGTGGCGGTGGATCTACTGGAGATGCTAAAGGCTATGCGTCTGGATCTCGCTTTCGATCGCGAAGGTATGGGTAACCTCTATATATGGATAAACTGCATCAACTTCTGCGGGCGGAGAGACTGGATCACCAGAATCAACTATATAAACAACTGCTGCTTAGTAAACTGCTCTATAAAAATAACCGACTTAACCGGGGGCTTCAACCAACGACTCTATTGATGCTTCCCTCGCTTCTGGAACAGTAACTCAATCCTTTGCTACTGGTGCATCTGGATCACGATCATCAGGCTCTTCAGCTCAAGCATCATACTCTGTTTCTGGATCTTGAACTGCTTCTTCTAGCTCTACTGCCTGCCCGGTTATGGCTCCGCTTATGGTGGTTCTGGTTCTCGATTTCGTCCTAGAACTACTAAAGCTACCCTTGCTTCTGCCTGTGCTGTTGGTGCTTTGGCTATTGGTGTTTGTTCTATAGCTACTACCTTTGCTTTTCCTGCTCCTGGCAAGGAGACTAAATCACGATCATAAGGAACTGGGTCACTGCATCTTGATATGAATAAAGAACTGGGTCTTTATCTGGAAATGTAAGGTATGTTGGCTATGAAACAACTAGGGGATATATAACCGGAAGGGGTGCTTAGCGAGGTGGTGGATAAGCTGGTGGCTATGGATCTGGATCTTTGGCTCGCTTACAAAGGTCTGAATTTCTATCACGATCACCAACATCTTCATCTCGCTCTCGAAAGACTGAATCTGGCTTTCGATCATAAGGAACTGGAGGGGATGCCTAGCAAAGTGGTGGGTGAGCTGAGTCAACTGCTGCGGCGTAGATATTTGTACCTACCTTTGCTTTTTCTGCGCCTGCAACAGGATCTGGGACTGCTGGCTGGCATTGATGCTGATGGGCAGGGTGCTCCTGTAGAGGCCGCTCGTGCTCGTATGGCTTCATAAACGGCGGAACTTTCTTCTTTGCCTCCACTGATGCTGGGTCTCGATCTATACATTTGGATATGGGTCAGCAGCTCAAACCGCTGAAACTGTAGCTGCATCTGTAAATGGAACTGAATCTGCTCAATATATGCCATTGCCCTAGCCCTTTACTCTGCTTTAGGTGCCTCCGCCTTTGCTAGTTCTTTAGATCTGCGCCTTAAAGATATGCGTATGGATTTTCGTAAACAAGAGAAACTGCTGCAGGAGAAGAGCGCCCGCTCTTGCTGCATAAAGAAGGCCCACTAAGACTAACTTAGGTCGTAACGTATTGAAAGCGTTCGACACGTCTTACCGGGAAAAAAATCGTGAAACGTATATATTACAGTTAATTAATAAAGCCTTAACAAAGTAGGATATTTATCTGGCGAAGCGCTATAAAAACTGAGTTTTCTATTTGATTCTCTCTTGGTAATGGAAAGAAAGAATTACCCGCACTATCTTTAACGAGGTCTTAGTTCATGCCCCCGAGTTCACAAGGTATTGGGCCGCAGTAACGAGTTACGCGTTCTTACATATGTAATAATAAGGAAGAATGAACCGCAATAATGGATCTCTCTATCTTTCACGAAGTATTAGTAAAGTGCCCGAGCTCCAATTCTTTGGCTTGTTTCTCGCATCTGTGTGTGGAAGGCAACGGAGATAGATATGGGATATGGAATGTAGGGGGCGGGAATAACTTAGTTAGCCTATTGAAATGGTTATTTACGACCGCATCCATGAATGGTTAAAGCTTTCGACTCATCATTTGTAGGTGCATCCAATTGGTTCATTAAATAAGAATGAGCTCTCAATAGCAGTGGTGGTAAAGGTCGAGCCGCCCGCAGGACGATATAGAGGGGCGTCTATACCGCCGCCGGAATCAGGGATGGATGGAAAAGAAATATCTGGCTGGCAGAATCGTAACCATAGATACCCATGCATACGTCTCATAGGGAGAGAATGAATCAATCATCCCGGAGGGGCATAATTGGAGATACCGTTGTTTCCGGTTCCATTTATTAGAGAACCTACCGAGTACCATTGATTCGCGTAATTGGAAGTATTGGGTTAACAACGAAATCGATTACTGAGCCGATTTGAGTACTTCTATGTATAGGACCTACACAGAAAACTGAATAATAACGGCAGCAGCAGGTTTTTTCAGTGCTCATCTCGAATGACTCTATAGACTAAAAGGGAAGACCAGATTGAAGGGCCCTTTGTTTCGAAGAGAGGAGAGTGACTCACAACATTTTATGGTCAAGGAAAGGCAAAAGCTGAGCAGTGGTAATTGAACTTCCGGGCATGGACTCCCTCCTACGTAACCACCGGTGCGTAATTAAAGTCATTCTGGGTGCTACATAAGGTCCGGAGGGCTTGTCCTTTTGAGGGCAAGGAAAGTCTACTGGGCGAGATTACGTTGAGCAATAGCGAGTCGCCCCTCCTTCAGTAAGTGCTTCTTTCTCTTGCAGTAAGTGGGTTAACAAATCTGCAAGCCCTCATCCAGCTGCACGAACCTTGCAAAGTTGCGACCGGAGTTGTCCCGTTTTTTGGGACCGGAGCAGTTCCCCCTTAAATGGCATTTTTAAGAAAGAGTCATTTTATAAGCGCTTTTGAGCAGTTCTGAGCAATATATAACCCCCCTAATAGTTATAACCAACCCACCCTTCTAGATAGCAAAGGGTTGGGACAACGAGTTATAAGGGTTGGGATAGATAGAAATAGATAGAGATAGATAGTTATTGATAGAGAGATTTCTTAAATCACAGCACAGGACCAAGCGTGCGATTTATTACATCTATCGCGTAAGTAAGTCGATCGAGTAAGTCGCGTAAGTGAGTAAGATCCAGTTTGAGGTTATACCTCGAGGGAAGGGTAAGGATAGCGGTAAGGAAAGAGGGCAGTAAGGGTAGTAATAGTGGAAACCCTACCTTTGGTTTTCAATTTAGTTAACGCTTATTCTAGGCAGTAAAGAACAAGGGAGAACAAGCTGTGGATAGATCGTCTCATCTACCCCTCCTAGGCTACACCAACCAAACACAACGCTAGCCTGAATGCACGGATCTACGCTACATCACGTACATGAACTAATTTATGCTACCTAGTTTACTGAGACTTCGCAACATCTATTCATCAAGCTTTTATAGATGAACTAATCTACCCTTTCTAGCCCCACATCTATCCATCATTAATGCTAACATTAGGCACCTCACAACCCTACGCGACACTACACGAACTTACGCTAACACAGGACTACTGCCACTAGCTATAAACACTAACTTAACTCAACCTTGCATAACCCATCTATTTCGAGGCTCACCCCGCATACACGCACCTTACTGTCCTAACGCTAGACTAAACCAACCTATTTCATCTAACCCCAGACTACACTAACCTAACGAAGTAGGGAGGACTACGGGTAAGAGGGTCTAATATTCTATGTAGGGAGGAGTACAGGTAAGCTAGGAAGGGTCTTAGATTGTATGTAGGTCAGGAAGGGTCTTAGATTGGATGTGGGGAAGGTAGGGTATCATGAATTGATGTAGGTCAGACTTCGGTTATTCAATTTTATGTAGGGAGGTTGAGGTAAGCTAGGTAGGTAATCTGATGGGATGTAGGGAAGACAATGGGAGCACCTATGGATTGGCTGGAGAAGCTAAGCTTGGCTATCGTTTAGGTTCGCTTGTTCCACCTATTGATTGGCTGGAGAAGCAAACCTTTGCAATTGCTGAGGTTCGCATGGTTATTCTATTCATAGCGGCTTACATTGCTATTGCTTAGGTGGGGTTTTTTAGCTCTAATGCTAATTCTAGCTGGAGAAGTACTTGGGGGAACTAGCGTCGCTTATTCTAGCCAGAACAACGCATAGATCTTCCAGGCATAAATAACTACGCATCGCATTTGTAAGTACGACCCATGGATCTAAAGAACTACCTATTGCATGTTTCAAGGCAGAGAGTACTATCCATGGCTATTCTTCCTATGGCAAGTAAGTACAGCCATAGCTAATTCTTTCAGGTAAGAAGAAGCTAAGGCATATTCTAGCACGAGGACTAGGGCTAACGCTTATACAAGCAAGTGGGAGAACAAGGGAGAAAGAGCTAACGGTGATTCTGTCCAGTGCTACCCGTGGATCTTGGAGCGAGTGAGTACAACCAATTATGATTAAAGCTCGTAAGAGAACCCATAGCATTAGTACTACCCTAAGTCTGTTTTAGCCGGTGAATACAACCAATGGATCTTGCTCCTATGGCGAGGAAGGTAATTCCGTAAGTAAGAAGGCGAGTCATTCCGTGTGGCGAGGGTGGCAAGGAAGGGATACATAAATGGATGACAGTCACCCAACTTGCTATGTATGACAGTTTACAATAACCCTGCTTATGACAGTTTACAGTAACCCAACTGAAATCTCCCACTTGACTGGCTGCAACCCAACTTCAATGGATGACTGGTTTATGACAGTTTACAGTCACCCAACTTGCTATGAAGGCGGGTAACAAATTGGATAAGCCATAGAACAGAAGGGCACAGATGGATATATTTATCTAGAACAGACGGGTGAGAACAAACGGAAAAAGAAGGGAACAGATAGAAAGGTATTGAACCGAAAGTAAGAAGGCAAGTCTGATGTGACGAAAAGAAGTTCTTTAACATTTGGCATAGATCACAGGTCACTGAAGAATGCCAAAAGAGTAAGGGAACAAGAGGTTGTTCATGAAGGTGTACCAATACGGGGCTGTACCAACCTATACGTGTGGCTAGGAAGGTAATCCCACTGATATGAGTATAAAAGAGACTAATTATCAGCATAGAAACGCCCAGATGATGGGCACTGGTAGACGAGCACTGGTAGACAGGCACAGGGACGGGCACTCGAGCTCTCTCCTTTCAGCAAATACTCAAACTCTATTTCCTCTCCCTTTGGTCGAGCGGCCTTACGGCACCTCTGTTCTACTCAAAATATCCCACTCCTTTGCTCAGCTCATCTATGGAACAAATAAATCAATACATTAATCGGTTGAAAAGGTTCGTTTCTCTTCCAACTTTTCAATCATCTCCGGACAGTCTTCGGTCTTGTGTTCTGTATTATTACAATGTCCACACATGGATCGGGGTTTAGTGCAGTTCCCCGCAATGTTTCCTACTTCTCCACAATTAGCAAAAGTAGGGGTCTATTGTCTCCTCCACGACCTCCTCGTCTACAAAAGTATCCTCGTCCTCTGTATCCACCTCTTCCACTCGTCACACTTTTAGAAGATCCTTGCACCATATGCGCTTCCATCGTATGTTCTTTCATCAATTGCAGTGACCTTAAATTGTTCACATAATGTATAATGAAATTGAAAGATTTGTGGTGTGTGTTGGTATATTTTTTCTATTTATATAGCATAGGAAATCGAGTGGGATCATGTCCCCACTGCTTACATATTTTGTACCATTCTAGTTTTGAGCTTGCCGGGAAGGGGTTTGGTGCACCAATTGTAGCATAGTTGTTTAAAACAGGGCATTCATTTCTATAGTGACCCTCTGTCCTGTAGAGAGTACACTATATGTTTTCCCTAGTGGTGTTTCCTTTGGACATTTATTATAGCTAGTTGGACAGACTGGCTTATTTCTTCTGAACTCTTGCCAATCTCAAAGATGCAAACCCTCTAGTCACTTATAAGCGCATTGTGATTTCTAATGCTTCTGCTTGAGAGGATATCCTCTGTTGAGTTACAGAAATTCTTATATGGGGGAGTAGTCCTGCAATGAACCACTCCCTGTGATGCACATCTTAAATTAATAAAGTGAGTTTACCAAGCAAGTCTTTAATTCTTTGATCATAGTCCCATACAGATTATCTTACTCTCTTTTTTCTTTCTTTAAGTTTTGCAATGCTTTGTTGCTCAGACTTAGGCTTTTCAAATTATTTTATAAAATAAGTCATCATTATCGTGTCTTTATCTCAACGAAACTCCTAGCTTCTCATGTTGGTACACTTCCTTTTGTATTTCATGTTCCACTGGAGAGCTCTGTCTCTGAGTGTAGTCTCCAGCTAAGCAATCTTTTGTGCTTCGTCAGTAATCTTATTAAAAAACCAAATGACCTAACAGGTAAACCAATGTTGTTCCGCATCATCCTTCCCAGTTCCATGGAACATAATAAGTATTATACTCATGCTATTATCGGTAAGTCCCTCCACTGGTGTTAAATGAAAGTTTCTCGCTGTTGTAAAACTTCTGCACATTATTACAACTCCTATTCTCTGTTGTACTAGATCTCTAGTCTCGTCGACTTATTCCTCTTCTGTGGAAATACGTGCGGGGTCTGGAAAGAAATGGGGCTTGGTGGAGAATGAGGTTATACCTTAGGTAAGAAAATATGCCTTATGATCATATACCCCTGATGGGCTACAGAGTTACAGCAATAGATGTTGAACTCCACAACTCACTTTCATTTCTCAATGAGGGCTCGTGCGAACTTTTGCGGTGATGTGCAATGTATATTAAAACTACGAAAGTATAATATATTCAAGGATAGAGTTGGTTACTTAGTTAACCTCACAGTAATGGCACCTCCCCTTCAGAGCTGCCCCAGGAATGTCGCATTCACAGACACTAGATAAGAGTCTTCTCCTTCTGATTCCACCTAGATGATTGCTCCATAACTGTCCCATTCCAATAGAAGGAATTGAGGTATCTTACCACTCCTAATCTTCCTAGATTATTGCCTTATGAACTACCCCATGAAATGGGCATCTTTTCAGGGTATCTTCCCAACCTATTCCCTCTCAAACTGCTTTAGAACTGTCCCAGCGAAATAGCAGATAGGTCTTTTTTCGGTCTTTTATATTAAGTGAAAGGAGGAAGTCGAAACTACTTTTGCTTTCTAATTTTCTCTCTCATGGATTTATCCCTTGATATGGTGCCTTTGCAATGTCCAACCCTATCCTTCAACCTATTGAATCTCCCACTAATGCTATTCAAATTGATGCTGCTGTCTTTGCTTCTGTATATACTACTGGTGGACCTGGAACTACTTCTAGGTATGGAACTGCTCCTGCTGATGGAACTGCTGCTTTTGGTGCTGCTTCATGGGATGCGCATAAAGTCGGAACAGCTACAGATGTACCAAAAACCGGAGCAGGAATAGATGCTAGGCGATATACCGGTGGTGGGACTGCAGCAACTAGTGGTTCTTAAGCCGCTGGATCGACTGCTTCAACTTCTGAATTGAAAGACTCTACTGAATCAATCGCATAATCGACTGCTGCTGGACCTGTAACTGGGACTGCTACTTCTGGGTCTACTGCTGTTGGATCCGCTGACACGGATGCTGGTCTTGCTACTTATCCTGTTGCTAGTCTTGTATACCTTTGCTACTGGACGAGATGCTGGCTCTACTACTGGTGTTCCCACCTGGTCTGGATCCCTTCCTTGCCTTGGTGTGTAGCTTAGCTTAGCGAAGGGACGCAGACTCGCCTTTGACTCTACTTACTGACTCGGATGCTTCCTTTCGCCATTCTCCCATAACCTTTTGACACACCATCTTCTTTTAATAAGCCCCACTCGGTAGTTAGTGGGTATTTACTCAATGTAAAAGGGTCATATTCAAAAATTAAGGCCCACTAAGCGGTTGGTACTCATTAATGATGGAACCACAAGTAGTTACAGTTTTGCTAGAGAGAAACTATTTTATAGAGCTAGAAGGCTATGTAATTTTTGGTAAAATGCGTTATATAAAAATGCTTAATCAACTCCAATGAGAATTCCAATAGGTGTTATATCCTCCCATGACTCCTTCATGGACATTGAAACCATAGATTTTGCATCTCACTCCCTTTGATGAGAAATTGCAGAGTCATGCAACCAAACTACGTCATACTATGAAAGTTGTTGATACAAGGACAACCTAAAATGCTTATATTTGGACCCAACTTCACTTTATTAGGATGGGGAAAAAGCCCACAAGGCTTTCTTTTGAGCCCTTCTTGCAATAAAAGAGGCCTTGCCCGATGCGGACAAGCGACTTCGTACCTTTGAACGCAGCCCTCAAAGTCAAAATGGCAGTAGAATCACTCAATTTGATGATATCGGGCAAGAGTTTGTTAGTCACTATAAGATTCTATTCCAATCTCAGGAAATAACTGATAAACGTAGGGTGACCATGCAAACTTGTGTTGATGTTGCCTCTCATAAGGTGATTGAATCGTAAGCAACCACCTGTTATCAGTCGTTTACTCTCAACAAGTTCAAATTTGCCCTTCCCCTCGTGCCTCGGGAAAGTCCCTCCGGGTCCTTTAGCTCATCCCCCTTTATTTGGTGCTCCCATTGATCTAAACCTAGTGGCTAACCTCCCCGGTGATCCCAGTGTTTTATCTCAAATCCTAGAACGTAAAGTGTGAATTCTAGCTCCTCTACCTAGCTCATGCTCCCATTTATCATAGCTCTACCTCCTCTCTATTTATGGATGTATATAATGTTCGGTCTCTGGAGGAGAACTCTTAAAGTCACCCCCCTTCTGATAGCTCTTCGTAAGCAGGAGAACTTGCCTTGGCTCTCCTGAGTGTGCTGCTAGTAGGAGTGCTTAACATAAAACCTTACCTTACAGTAGCTCTTAGTGAGCTCTGAGTATAAAGGGTTGTTGAGGTGGGTCTAAGCGGAGTGTAGTTGTGGTGGGTGGGTTAGGGAAACAACAAGACTCCGCGCAAAGAGAGAGTTCTTTTATATAAAAAGCATAAACTAAGTCAAATAACTAGAAGGTCTAGGTACTAAAAATGAGTAATCAGGGTCTAATCAATAAGTATAAAGTAGGGGGTAATAGTAAGTAAGTAGGATAAGTATGAGTCTTCGTAATATACCTAAAGTAGGGTAAAAAGAAGAGTCTAAATAAGTAATAAGTAGTCTAAGTAAGTTGAAAAGTAGTAGTACCTAAAGGTAAGTCTGAGTATGCTAAAAGTCTGAGTATTCATCTCAAATTAGGAGTATTATTATAAAAGTAGGAGAATGTGTAAGGGGTGTTCAGGGGCTCTCCCCCGATAACTAACCTTCTCAAGTGCTTCAAGTTAAAACTTAACCAGCATCCCTTCCCATTACTTGCATTAGGCTTCCTGTTAGCTCATCCCCTATGGTGATGCGGCTGCCTAACCATTGTCTTGCCCTTGATTCCATTGCTATGTTTCCGTGTATTCCAGGTACTAAGGATGGACAGGTTGGGGCTACTCCAAAGACGGGTAAACTTTAGCAACAAATATCGTTGGTCAACTTAACTAAAATATCGTCGCCTCAACCTACTAGAAATCCAATCAATTTGTTTAGGCCTCATGTCAGTGAACCACAGATTCACTATGTGACGAAGGAGTCAAGATATAATTATTGATCGTAAGGGTTACTCCAGAAGGATATGTTATGTTTCAATTTGTCAGATGAAGACCTCGTGCTTGTTGACTCGGGAGACGATGAGATGCAAAAATGCAGATCCCAACCGCCCACTTTGGAGTAGCTTCTAGATCAAGGGATGGATTATGGTGAGGTAGTAGATTGGCTTGAGTCCACCATGTCTGCATACATAGAGGAAGATAGAAGTCTCTTTTATTTGCCATTCGTACTTGACCCCCAAAATACTATGAATTCCCTGTACTCAATTAACCAGCGATGCCCTCGAGAATCCCATCTCCCCAGCCATGGAGTATGTGGTTAATGAAGAGTTATACATGTTTTGTTAAGAATACTGTGATCTTGACGCTTGTGTTCCAAATCTAAGACAATGGATATTTTCAGAGCTCAACATATTGCTATTGTTAATTGGGAAGAAGCCTCTCAGGAGGGATGCTCAAAAGGAGAAGAGCTGTGGTTAGGTTTGGGTATGTTTTATCTTGGTATTTACACGCTTTTGCCAAAAGAGCCCTTCCCCTCGTGCCTCGGGAAAGTCCCTCTCCCGTATGGTCGAGCAGCTCCGCCCCTCTCCTTTTAGTCGAGACCTCCTTCCGTCGGACCTACGGGTCCTCGTTTATACGAGGTCCTTAGGGTCTGCGTTAACCGGGGTATTGAACTCATAATTGTATTTATATAACTCGACTCCTCCGTCGCCTAATTCCTTGGGCCTTGGGCCTGTGGGTGCCTGAATATGAAGGTAAAGGGTCTCGAAGCGAAAACCTTCAAAGATGCTTTTTTCCTAATAGAAATTCATTCATTGTTTGTTGGGGGGGTCCGGCGGGATTAATCCACCGAGTGTGATAACTCACATTGTTATAAAAACAATTGGTGATTGAAAGTTACTTTGTTCCTGAAGCAAGATCTAAAAGCCATGCCAATTGGTCTGGTCCATTCACAAGGCCTTCTGAAATGCGGTTTTGGCTTAGCTCTCAGTGCGACCGCAGGCATGTTTCGAGTGAACCTATTGACGGTCAAGAATGAGTAGCACAAACGTAGACCTCGCAGACTACATTTTATCTGCACGAACGATAGGTTGGATAGGTCACTTCGATATCTCGTATAGGGAGGGCCCGGTATAAAACTACTCGTCGATTCCCGATCTTAGCACTCAGTGTTAAGCAGGTCTTTATTATTGTAAGGTCTTAGATTCCTTGGGAGCCATAGGAATGATTTGAGGATGTTTTCCAATCTCAGGTAAGCACCCCAGCCAGCAGGAATCCAAGTAACGTTGCAGCTGAACAAATAAGTTGGATTCGAACCAAGCTCAGAGGACACTTTTTATCCCATGAACTGAGGTTCTTTTTGACCCGCAACTCTTTCCCACATTGAAAATAAAGAAGCATTCAACGCAAGCATATAAGAAAGAAAGGAACACCACGAAATTGAAAGATCGGTTGGATCCATTGCTTATTATTGAGAGCCACCCACGCATCTAAGTGTGATAGTTTATAAAGTAGGAAGTATGACTCCAGGATCCTATGGACCCAGAAGCATTGTTGAATACGTTGGATAATGTTCTTGACCGAGTCTAATTCGTACACATAACAGAGAAAAGAATCATAAGTGAAGAAATGTCCATGAAAAAGGTAGGTCAATTTGAGAATTAGGCAAGGTCCGGAGGTCTTTTCCTTCTGAAGGACAAGGAGATACACGAAGAGAATATAATAACTCGCTGGGATGAATATCGATCTACTTGAATGGGTGGTTCCTGAGATAGGATGGGATCTTTCCATCGGCGGTATCGATGGATTATACACGTAATATTATGTCCTCAAGTAGGTTACATACATCTGACTACGAATTCTAGGCGGCTATCGGGCCGTTTTGTTCTTCGTGTTCTCCTCGGCATTGAGATGCACCTAGATAGGGCTTCCTTCTTTGCGGGTGGTTCACTTTCCACGGGTTAACCTCGTTAGCCGTATTAACTATATACGTACGTTGGGTTCGATTCCTATTATTTAAGGAGGACCTAGCCTTTCTTTTAATGCAGAACGAGAAACGCCCTCTTAGCCTGCTTTGAGAGTATAGGCTCTTCATCCAATAATTCTTTTTAGTTATAGCATTTGATTAGGGAAGGCAAGTTATAAGGTAAGTCAATAAGGTTATACCATAGTTTCGTTTCGCACTTAAGCACTCTCTATTTTTCCCTGCATATGAAGGTTATACCTTCGTGTCTATTTCGCACCATCGCTATGCCAGCTTCGGGATGGATAGAGGGGAAGGAAGAGAATCTAACTAACTAACTGACCCGGGTCGTTGACTTCACTTTGTTCGGGGGTTTAAAGATCTTTCTCTTTCCTTATCTATTATATTATCCATTATCCATTATACATTGAATTAAAGCCAGTAACAGCGAGCAAGCACGTAAGTAACCCTGCCGTATCGTAGTGACCGGGGGGGGGGGTAAATAGCTTAACCCTGTGCATCCCGTAGGGTAAGTACTGGAGCTAAAGGAATCGGTCACAACAAGGTACTGGGTCTCAATCCCATAGATACTCAGAACGAAGAAAGTTTACTTATCCATACACTGGTACTAAGCTTGAACAAGGTAAACAAGTGTAATATACTTGTACACATAGATTACCCTATCTATTATCCTCAAAGGCAATTGGAGCTTTTGCTCCACTGTAAAGCTTAAATAATATGGTGGGTAGCTCGGCTCGGTTTGATCAACCCAAACTCAACGCTTCATGACATAAGGAACAAGATGGAACTTACCTTACTAAGGCGGGAACCTTAGGGCAAGTGACCTTATGGATGGAAACCTTACTTCTTCGCTTTCGCTCTTTGGAACGAACGGCACCTGAGGGAGCGAGGCCGCTCGTCCTTCTTACTAGGGCAAGGAGACCTTACCTCTTAAGGCTATACCTTACTTACCTTAATAAGGCTAGACCTTATTATTATTCGCCGACGCTCAGGGTAATAGTTATAAAGATAATTTATCTTATTTCAGTTTCAAGGGCATTCTGACTAATCCGCTTCAGCTTTTAAGCCACTAGGGAAAGTGAAACTGCTATATGCGATCTCGTATATAACGATATCCCACTGGATTTTCTTTAGATAACCGTGATTTATTTATTATCAATTTATTAGATATGGATTTGAACATAAACAAATAGGGTTCCTGACACGAACTCATTCCCCAATTCATTTCATAAAACTTGGGAGTTAGGTAACACCTGTAAAATAGTTTCTTTTATTTGGTTTATGTTGAAATATGTGCAAGTGGAAACGACTATCTGCGCGGGCCTATGCATACTCCGGTTTTGGTTAGGGGCCTAGCCGCCTATGCGCTAGCACAAACTATGGTAAGAATACGACGGACAACACAACTTGTAACGCGGAATATGGGGCACGAACAACTGGGCATGGAGGATTGAGAACTGGTAGTGGTAACTCACAACTCCTCTTCCTCCTGGTCACGTACTAACTAAGAAGAAGGGATGCACCCGCCCCAATTAGAACTTATTGCACAGGAGGATCCAACTATCCCCACATTGTCGCTGCGCATGCCCTAATTAGAACTTATTGCACAGGGAGGGTTCTGCCTCCTATTAACCGGTGGACTATGCAGCCCCATGAACCTATGCAAGTTGTCACAAGTTGTCAGCAGAATCTATGTATGCAATACCCGGAATCTCACAAGTTGTCGAATCAGGGACTACATGAAGTAAGTATAAAAAACAAGTATGTATATATTATATATGGCTCCCAATAGTGACCATACAGGTTAAACCCTTCTATTTCTATATGCTAGTTCTACATGTGATGCTCATATGATCCAACTAGGTCTTCGAGGATCACCCTTCTTCATACCTCGTGCGTAATCATGAGAGAATAAAGGCAAGAAATGAGTCCCATAATCTTCTAACAACGATTATCATAATCTATGCAAGTGGTGTAACAACACAATACGGAATTTTGCTTATTTTGGCTTGTTGTTTATATGAGCTAGTTCAACTTCTCTATGCCTAGTTCAACTTCTCTATGCAATGCTCGTATATAACTAGATACCACAGATACTAGCTTAGTTATTGGTTCCATGGAAACAAGCCTGTTGGAGACACTACAGGGACCTAGCCCCTATGCACTAGCACGAACTACAGGAAAAGAATCAGGGTGACTTACAACAACATGGATTCCTGACGAGGAGGAGTTCTATGTTGTACCTTATCTGAGTGGGTTCGCTTACACAACTACCCTATTTTCAATATACAAGTTCAACGACTCTATGCCAATGCTGCTCATTCTTCTCTCTAGAGACCACTCGGGTTCCTGCTGACAACATGGGTTACCTAAAAAAAAGCATGCTGGTTCCTGACACAACAAAATGGGGAGTTGTTTACGAACTGGAGCCAACAGCCTTTATGATATCTGCAAGGGCGGTATCTTTCGTGCATTTTTATTGAGTCAAGTTGATGGCTGAGAGCCTTTTATCGATATAAGAAGCCTCTACGCTCAATGACAGGACCTCTGTCAAGTGAAACCGGCCAGCAGCGTAATAAACCGTAAAGCATATAATAAACCTGTTCTATTAATGGGTGCACCTCAAACACTACCTAACTTATTTTAATACTAACCCCCTTTCCTTTATACGCCAGCTTAAAGCAGTAAATTTTTCTATGCTGTCTTTCCATTTAATGGATATGATGGGGAATCTTCCCTAGGTTTAGAAGCCCTCAGATCAGTCCGTCAAGTCAATATAAAGGTTGGTAGCGTTAGGTCGTAGCACACCCATAAAATTGATCCAGGCCTAAAGGTGCTGACCCATCCATCCTGCCTTTGTAAGATCTAATAAGTAAAGCAATAGTAGATAGTTTAGTTTCCACGATCCAAGGGGTTATTCGATCCAAGGGGTTATTCGATCCAAGGGGTTATTCCTGTGCCACTCACTTCCAGAAGATCTAAAGGTCCTAGCAATGTTCTAAAAGATGATTCAAGCAAGTGTGATCGAACACCCGCCCCGCCAATGCTCTGTCTGTATAAGCCCATCTAATAAATAACTAAGAGGCACGTAGTGTTAGTTAAAAGTTGTTCAGGTGGTTAGTTGGTAAGAGTTCTTAATGAAAGGCAAGTGTACATATATATTAGCAATGCTGTTTTCCATTCATAAAAAGTCTCTGCTCTTCCAATAGACTTTTGGTTTAAGTACCAGTCAAAGTGTATGCGAGCCCCGATAAGCTATATTTCTCAGTACCCATAAAAATGAGGTTGTGACTAAAGACAACCGCCAAATGAGCGAAGGTTTGGAAATATGTCCCACCTGAACAACACACTAGTCCAGTTCATAGGGCTAAGGCTAATTGAGAAAACTATTGGGCACTAGCAACACCTCCTGCCTCTGGTTCATGGGTGTGCTATTGTGGGAAGGCAAGCTGTCTCTGCTGGGCTATGGCAATGGAGGTATTGCTATTTGGAAGTGTCCTGCTATCCTTTGTCCTACAGGTGCTTATGGTTCAGCTCAGTATAAACTGTGTTTCCTTAGGTTGAGCTTGAGAAACTATGTTCCGTTATCAGGTTAAGTTTATTTCCCAATAAGTTACTTCCTGAAATAAAAGCAGTAACAAAAACACCTCCTGTGTGTGAAAGGGTAGTCATGGGTAGAGAGTTGTGAAGGCCTACCTCTCGGTTGAAGTGGTGGGCCCTTAAAGGGTGCAAGGGCATCTGTTTATCTTATATTTGTAGAGCTTCCTTGCCCTCAGAAGCGCCTCCGGACCTTCTTTTTTTTCATCCCATATTCATAATCAGATTGCATATCCAGATTACAAATTACAATTGTATTAAACATATATATATATATGCTAGTATCAGTAGTGAAGAAGAGTTCACATATTAACTTACATAAACATTAGTGCATAATAACTTGGTACCACTATGAATATTCCAGCCGAGCCTTGCTCAGGATACACTTTAGTAAATATTCCGGATAACACTAATAACTTACGGGTATCACTATGAGGAGTACCAGTATAACTTTCTTCCCGATGAGCCTTGCCAATACGATTCAGTCTTACCTACTGCTTCAGACGAAGAAGAGCCTTTAGACCTGCTACCCACCCACCTAAACACCCAATATTATTTAGAAGCTCTTGTTTCAGCCAAGAATCAGAAGGGAGGCATGCTATTTACCCCCTACGTTTTCAAACTCACTCACCTTAAGACCTAGAACTGTAGCCTTATATACTTGCCCAATTAATTGCTTAAGAGGGAGGGACTGCTAGAGACCTTTCACTTTTCCGAGCGGGATGGGAATGGCATGGATGACATGGGATGAAACAACCCTACCTTTACTTCTGTGTTACCATACCACCTATACCTGTTCGACCTATACCACTTGGATGAATTAATCTTTGGAGGTACAGCTATGAACCCTTCTATTCAACGAGCGGGATGGCATGGCATGAAACAACCCCTTACTCATGTGTTTCCTTACTACCTGCTCTTAAGGCCTGGTTGCCTTATACCACTTAGATGAATGAAGCACTTAGGAGCTACTGTTATTTACCTATTCTCAGAACGGCATTATGCCACCCTTCCCTTTGTGTCAGACCCCCTAGGTTCTTCAGGTACGCAGTCTCTACGAACCTTGAGTATTTACCCTATGCCTACTGGAATACTTCAGTTGGACCGGACCTACTGCTACCACTACCACCTGTTCTCTTTACTACCCTATAGATACTCCTTCCTAAACAAACTACCTTGGGATCAGTTCGTGGATTACTTATATGTATTGATCCAAAAAGATAAGATAAGAGAAAATAAGATAAGAATGCCACGTCAAGAACAAATACAGATACTTATAGGGAAGGAGAACAAATACGGTATCACGGGCCCGAACCTTCCACTAAGACTACCACGACTACATTAATACCACTTATATGGGTACGGGCTCATGATTAATATGACTTAGACTATCATTACTATTGGGAAGGATACTTATTGGGATGACTACCACGATGACCACTCAGATTAGGCATCAGATTAGGCAGATTAGGCAGATTAGGTAAATTAGGCGTCTGTCCCGTTGGTCTAACTATCTTGGGAACATATAAATGAAGCAATCCACGTATGTATGCCGGAACAGAAGGGATAAGCCTGGGAACAGAAGTGATAAGCCGAGGAAAGTAATCATATCCTTTACTACCTATAGGGAACCTCTACTACCTCTAGGGCACCTTTACTAACTCTACAACTACTACGACTACTAGAATAAAATCGCTTGTCCCCAAGTTACTTATTGAGAGAGGGGGGGCGTTGCATTTAAGGGGGCCAATTACATATGTTCAGGGCTGTTCAAATCGTGAGATGGATATGGAAACCCCCCTTAAATATAGGGTATAACCTTTCACTGTGTGACAGGTAACTGATGTTTTTATCTTCTATAGGCAGGATTCTATATTTCTCAATATCACATATCTTTCTTATTCAAGTCTCAATGGCTGTTAGAAGCAATGGCTTGTTATCTCTCATACTTTCTTAGGTTCCTAGGATTATCTCTTTATTTCTCAATCTAAAATATCTGGCTGGCAGTTGGTTTCGCTTAAGCAGCAGTAGACCCATCTTTAGTTAAATAAGTAGATTCTTCCGCTCTAGCATATCCATGAGCAAGGGCAGGAACATAGGCATAAGCACGAGTTTACCTTGTTTACCCACCATCAGTAGCAAAGGTAGCGATAGCAAAGGCAACAGAGTCAGAGCCGTCGTAGCCCGTCTCTGTTCCAGCCGAATATCCATACCCATCACCATTAGCACCAGTAACATCATAGGCAGCAGCATCGACGCTAGTAGACCAGCAGTAGATTCTTTTTCTCCGGTTGATGAGCTTGACCCAGTTGCTCAGGTAGCAGCAGCGGAGACTTACCTGCATGAAATGCTGGATTTTAAGGTCCGAAGGTACGAAGTCGCTTGTCCGCATCGGGCAAGGTCTTGTCCGCATCGGGCAAGGGTTCACCTGCAGAGAAAGAGCTAAGAGCAGAGGTAGAAAGGGCAGAACTTTGCCCAACATCCCTTCCAGGAGCATCAGTTCCAGGTCCAGTAGCAGTTCTAGCTTTTCATATTGTTGACCGAACAGAAGTATCATTAGCAGCCTAGTGGAAGCCGTGGATAAAGTTGTTGATTCCGTTGATTCTGTCGGTTCTGTTGATCAAGTTTAACCAGTAGCAGCTTCAGCGGTTTGAGTAGTCGTATCAGATTTGTTTTCAGCAGCACGAGATCGAGCAGATCCTACAGAACCAGATCCTAAGAAACCCAGCGGCAGAATCACCACCAGTACAGTATCCATCCATACCAGTATAGCATCCATCCATACCAGTATAGCATCCATCCATAGCAACGCACTACCAGGCCTTTAACCGCTTGAACCAGCAGCGTATCCAGTAGCATCAGTAGAAGATTCAGTATAAGTATAAGATTCTCCAGCATCAGTAGCACTAAAAGCAGCACCGGCTTGACCAACATCCCTTCTAGTTATAGGACCAAGTTAAGCAGTCGGTTAAGCAGTAGATGTAGCAGTTGGTCCAGGAAATAACATCTATATAAGGCACACCCTAAGATTACATAAACCAGAGCAATATCTAGCAGCATAACCAGTGGTTTTCTCAGTTTATTCAGTAGCAGAAGCACCTGAGGCTTTTTAGGACAGTTCCAGATGGGATGGTAGCTAGATACTGGTTGCAATCAGTTTACTACACCAGAGGATTGTTTGTTCTTTTCAGGTTATTCGCTTTATGTCTCAGACTCGTTTCTTGACGCTTCGGATGCCTCGGGATTGATTGTATCTTGACACTTCTTCTAGCTCGCTAGTTGATAGTTCAGGCTCGTATCCTGATGCTTCTGGGTTTGGCTCGCTTGTTGATGCTCCATCTCCACATTCTGATTGTAGGAAGGATTTTTGCTTTAGTCGTGAGTTTATGCTCATGATCATAAGTTTAGGTATTCCCATTTGTAGATACAGTTCAGGTGTTGGGTACCTCCCCAGGTCCGTGGGGAGGTCCAGCGAGCCGCTCCATGTACCAGAATAATATATTTCCCTCTTTTATTTCCCTTATATAATAGTAGGAACTCTACGGAACCATATCCCTCGATATCTACCTCTGTCTATACCTCTGCCTATGCTACTAGTGCTGGATAAGCAACTTAATCTCGATCACTAAGCTTAGTCGTCTGAACCTACCTATAACACTTGTTAATCAGCTGCTTCAACTGCTGGATCAACCACTAGATGTGGTTACGGTTTAAGCATCAGAAGCGACTGCTACTACTGCTCAGTAAACTGCTTTTTAAACGGCTTATGCTGGGGATGTTCCTTCAACTCGTGCTTATTATTTGAATGATCTTGGGAATAAGGCGGCTGGTTCAATTGGTGCTGTTGGAAATGATGCTTCTTCTTCAACTGATGCTTGTGCTGCTTGGGCTGGGCTTCCTTTTGCTTATGGGAATTATGCCAGAAAGAGTGCTTATGGAGATGCTGCTGGTTCAAATGATGAGACTGAGAAAGGAATGACCGTCTCAACTGCTGTGGGGTTGCTGCTGCTACTTCAACTGATAATGCAAATGCTTATGGAAATGACCCTAGGAATAGAGCTCCTTCTACTGGTGCTTATGGGGATGCTAGAAATGGCTTTGGGAACTTAGAATGGAACGGCTCCTTCAACTGATTATTTCAATAATTTCATTTCTGTATTGTAACTATGGAGATTGAGCGTTCAAACCCATTTTCGTGTGTTTTCTCGCTACTTTCAACCCCAAGAAGGGTAGCTAACGGTGTATCTGTGGCAATTATTAAGCGTTATTTGGCTTATACAAGTTCAATATGGAAATATTATGAATGGTTGAAGGGCAAGTTAGAAGGCAGAGATGTGATTAGGCATATTAGCTCGGTCTTAGGAGCTTTGTAGGGTATAGTCTATTGCCCAGTACAGGATAGGAGCGTAGGCATCTTATCTAGCGTCTGCGTCTTTCAATCAATAAGAAGGTTTTTTCCGTGTTTTTCCAAATAAAAGTACATAATGGCCCAGCATTCTATGAATATCCCCACATATCTAAGCTTTGCGAAATCCCTGTGCTTATACCAATGTAAAGAGAAACTAAGAGACTTTGTTAAGACTTGGCTTTGTCAGGACACTATGGGGATGCGGGAATACTTCAAATTATGTTGGTTCAACTGGTGTTTATGGGGATGCTGGTAATAAAGCTGATGCCGGTAATGCTGCTCCTTATTTAATTGATGTTGGTTCAACAGCTGATTGAAATGCTTCAACTGGTGCATATGGGTATGCTTATTCTGCTTTGACCGGTTCTCCTTAGGATGGAAACAATGCCATTTTTACTGCTTATTTGATGTTGGTTCGACTGGTAATGCTTGGGATGATGATTCAACTGATGCTTATTTTAGTGTTCCTGGTTACGCCGCTTCAACTTGTTCTCCTGAGGATGCTCTGGAAACTGCTGATGAGGATAGTTGGAAGAACTAAAGGACTTACTATACTGTACTAACAGCAGAGTCAGTGGACATAGGACATGTCCCCCTCCTGACGTTCCCTTAGGGGGTGAACTACCAATAGCGATTGAAGCTCCTTATGCCTGGTTCCGTTCTCCCCTAAAAAAGAAAGCGACGATGCTCCAGCTCATTTTTTTCCAGTTGAGGCGCGCTTCAACTGGAGGACTTATCCATGCAAGGAGGGTGTGCAAGGAGGGTGCCTAGTTGATGTGGGTTAGGATTTGGATCAGTTAGAAGAGGCATTTTTTGCATGTGTTTATATTAATTGTATTGCTTTATTACTTCAGTTATAAAGGATAATAAGGGGCGCTGTGGACGTTAGTGAAGAAATGAAAAAAGTCATTAAAGTTTCGAACCAAAGAGGTATTTATCATCCTATGCTTCTGTAAAGACAAAATATCCTTCCTGCTAGTCATAAATATTACCAATGCACATTTTCTTTTTGGTTATATAATTGGCTATTGGCTATGCGTAATTACAATTTGAAATAAGGGCACTACTTCAGTCATAAATCAATATATTTACTGCTAGTAGTCATAAGGAAGGCAACTCCATGCTTATACGCTTCCCTATCTTCCGCCCAATGAGAATAAATATCTAGGCAGGAGCTCAGGTAATGTCGGAAGGCAACTCCTGAATTCCACTTTATTGCCAACAGATAGGATATCAGGCAGGATAGAGCGAGGTTTACAACAGCACAGCTTGGTTACGATTCAACTGGTTGGTTAGGGTGATTCAATTCGCCCAGGACATGTTGAGGAGAGAATACAGTAAAATAAAGTTTCAAACTGACTACGAGATGAACAAAACAATGGAATGGAAGGCCAGTATCACGCATATTCTATTTCACGCATTCAGGTCCGCATTAACGCTTGCCTCCTTGTGGCTGATTGATTTATACCTGTAACCTGAATGGATTAGGCAAATGGCTTTGGCACTTGCGCGAACTACTTATGTTATGTCTGCTTTCAGTAACCCTTTCCGTTACCAATCCTCCATTACGTTATGCATTCTGCTTTCAGTACCACCCCATTTAGGCATCCAAAATGATGACATCACCGAGGAGTGAAGAATTCTTTTTATTCCTGAACAAGGGCCTCATCGCCGATAAACTTTTTATGGAAAAAGGATTAGTCGTTGTTACAAATACATGCATTGGATTGGATTTTATAAACTGATTAGTTTTCCAAGAGGGGAGTTACCAACTAACAAATCTTCCGACGGGAGAGGCCTCCTTCCAACTGACCCATCTCACGTACCAATAATTAACGCGTCCCCCTCATTCCCAGCTCACGGCCCAATCATACCCGTACTGACAAATTGGCTTTATTACTTGGCTCTCGTCCCGATCAACTACCCCTTCTAACGTCCCCAGTATTACAAGCCAGACTAATTAGATATCTTACTTTATTTATTATAACGTACCAATCTTTCCTAGCTTTCAGGAACCAATCCTACAGCAACGCTTTCTTCCATTACCGCCATTCTCCCATTCTCCCGCATCACGCATACCGACCGCATACCCGCATTCAGTACGCC
>Ga0233342_1000134_pt1 | contig 22828 bp, 15 predicted proteins | sample GEONDECOMP273_FD_180706 | JGI IMG/M metagenome (GOLD analysis project Ga0233342, IMG submission 180706) | Leaf litter microbial communities from Shasta-Trinity National Forest, California, United States - GEON-DECOMP-273 | ecosystem: Environmental > Terrestrial > Plant litter > Unclassified...
ATAAGCGAATTAGCTGATCGATATCGCTTGTTGTGGAAGGTCAGGTAGTCAGGGAAGGTAATGAAAGGTCAGGTCACGTATGGTCAGGGAAAGGAAAGGCAAGGAAAGGCAAGAGCCTAAGCCCACCAAGCCTAACCTAGGGAGATAGCCAGGAGCCATAAGCCCTTTCACCTTTAGCCTCACCCTTTAGCCCTCATCACCATAAGAATCACCAAGGGCAACAGAAGCCATAAGCCAAGTACCACAAGTGATTGATTTGTTTTATTGAGCAAGTCCTTTTAGAGGGGTGGTCCGGAGGACAACTACGGACAAATAATCTGTAAACCAATAGATGTTCCCAACACACAAGCTGAACGCTATGGAACGTTGGAATGTTTATACCTACTAAACAAGGCTGATGAACGTACGGAAAACAGGTTCCTACCTGGAATGTATGCAATGACGATGCTTACTTACGTTGATTCACTATTCGAGGATCATACGCCTTCCTTACACAGAGAGCCAGGGAAAGGAGGAGGCTGAGCCATTCACGCTGAACGAAGGAAGGACCCAGCAAAGCAATAAGTTTTATTGGGGAGAGTAGAGTCGGGATTACTTGAGTACTATGCACCCCCGGTGATTAGCCGATCTAGGGGCGAGTTAGTTTTACTGGATATTGCTTTGACCTCGGAGGGTACACCATCAACAGGTACGGTAAGTTTGTATGGTCCGGTAAAATAAAGTCTGGTACAGTATTATCAGAGCAGCAGGTACGTCATCAGGTGAATCAGGCCGAGAGTGAGTTATATATTCCGCGGGAGTATAAAGGGCCATGATTGCTTTATTTTTAACCTTCCCATGATCTCCACGTTACTTTCCTGTGGAACCAACCAAGTTCCTTTCATGAATCGTGTAAGCATCTGAAGTAAATAGCAATAATGTTCAAAGTACTGACCAATTCAATCTCATAAGTGAAGGCAGTATTTCCTCAGTTCTGACGCGATCCAACAAAAGGAGCGGAGCCCGTGTAACTCACTTCTTCCATTCCTACATTAGGCGAAGGGTACTCCATCTGGGCTCAATAAGTAACTTTTTGCTTTAGCCAAATAGCTTAAAATGCATGTAAGGTGATTCCTTTCATCCAATCAGGCAGGGGCATCATAAGTTCTAGGCTTATGCGTAATGATTAGTACAATAGTGATAATAATAAGAGCTAAAACGCTAATATAAAGTGGATAAATTAAAGAGTGGGAAGGTAGCAGATGAGGTGGTAAATTAAGTAATAAAAGGTATAAGCCTCCTCTTATACTAAAAGCTAACCTCTAGGAGCTTGCTCTCTTTGTTTGGAAATGAAGGACGTATCAACTTGAAAAGAATCATTGTCACAATTACCCACTGCTGCTGGAGAAGCTACAGCTTTTACCTTTCCATAGCAATAACTCTCTAATAATGCAAGTAAATAACTAGAGTAAGCTATTTCTGCTCTATCTATTTTCGGGTTTATATCTATATGCATCGGTTTCCTTAGCGGGCTCAATCTATAGCTATCTATTTGGGTAGGTGGACAAGCAAGCTTCGTTGAAGCACTAGTGTTAAACATTGTTAAATTCAATTATGAGGTAAAACGTCACTTTGTATGTTCAGTTGGGTCAGGTCTAAGGTTCAAAAGATAGTTTCCAGGGTGCTCAAATGTATATCTAATGGATTTCTCACGTCAAAGTATTCCCCTTCCTTCTCCACAGCCAGCCCACCATCTATCTAGCCAGCAAGCACGTAAGTAAGTCCACCTCATTCTTATCCCACCACGTCCCCGTTAAGGCATAAAATGTGTTGGCTGTCGTCCTTTGGACAACCCGGAACCCCGAAGATGTAGTCCGTCAATCCATCAATCAATCGCTCTATCTGTCAACGGGTATCCATCCTCTCTTCAACTTTCTCTTTCAATCTGGCTGCTGGCTAGTTCTAGCTTCCTTCCTGCTGATTGAACCATTTCCCACCGGGGTGCCCCATCCTTCACCTCCGGTAGGCACCAACAGTTTAACAAGAAAGAATAGCTGCTTCCATCCTTCCAACAAGGCTTTCTAATTGACCATAATCCATCCATGTTTCTGAAGTTCTGGCTTTAGAGAGAAAATCAGGCAGTTCCTACGATCCCACGACTGAGTGTTCTAAATAAAATAGGGATAGTAAAGAAAAATAGTAAGTAGTCATAGTGGTACCCCCCCCCATAATATGTAAGCAAGTGTGTGTTATCGAACGCCGGTGCTGTATCTATCGAACGAACGCCTGTGCAATGCGGAAAGGTAAATGAATGGAGCCAGTCAAGGTTCGTGAATACGTACGCCCGTGAGTTGGTAGCAGTAGGGAAACTGAAGGTAATCAAAGTAAGGTAACGTAAATAGCAATGCTGAAAGTGCCCAAGCAAGCGCGTCCAATATATAAGTTCAGGTCTGTGAGACGGAGTAGTGAACACGACTGGTGAATTATTGCAGTAGGTCCAACAGCAAGTCTTCCTGTAGGCATAAAGAGTGAAACCTCCTGTTCAAAGTGCCAACCCAAGCCCTCCTTCCTTCCAATTTCCGCTGGGAGCAGTTCCTCAATTAAAGAAGGCAGTTCTGACGATCGATCCAACGAACGTAGTTGTCCAACTTACATTAATTCTTTCGGCTTTCCCAGGTCGTCTTTCCTAAAAGCAAGGCACAGAGTCTTGCTCGACAGTAGGAGGGCAAGGTAAGCAAACGTATTTCTTAGGAAGGAAGGTCAGTCAAGGAAAGAGGAAGTAAAGAGACAGAAGAGAAGGATCTATCCGCATGACTTCTTTACCTCTTAGCTGACTTGTCTTAACGGTCAGTAAATATATACAGTCACAATCAATCAATATGGATACGATCATCTATTAGCTCATATTGAGGCCATGTTAATGGAATACAACATAAAAATACAAAACACTAAGTCAATTATTTCTCTAATGAGGGAATAGAATAGGCTTCTCCATCTGCTGTAGCACATCCAATCTATAACATATAATCCGCTCTATTCTATGATAAGCACAAGATCAGTACCCTAGTAGCTCAAGGGTGGATAGAGGTGAGGGATAGAAGAGCTTGAAAAAGTGGTCTACCTACATTTTGGGAGGTTTTCTACTTTGATCCATCAGTAACATAGAGCGGAAACTCCGTCAAATTAACAGCTTTCCGCGTACCTTCACAAGGAATTTATTGCTTGCCCTCAGAGGGCAAGGTGGTTTCTGAGGAGGGTTCCAAGGGAGAGGACAAGTTGGATATGGGCGAGATCGGTTACCCATTTTCTTCAACTACGGAGAAGTCAGACGCATTGCGTGGTATTGTACAAAACCCCATGCGCTCTGTGCTTACTGCCATAATATAGAGCACTTTAAAAAAGAATGCCCGAACTTAATAAAGAAGTGGGAAGAAAAGAAGGTACACACATTGTGGCAGTAGAATCATGCAAAGAGAATGAGGGCACTCACTATGCATGTGCAAGTGGTAACGCGAGGTGGAGCGAGAACCGGAAGGGATGCAAAGGCAATATTGGCAGAGAAGATCAGGAAAAGCTGTGCCACTCATGCATGAAGATTCAATCGAAGGATTATCTATACCTATGTCCATCCTGCTTTGGAAACTACAGGCGGCCAGATGAAAAGTACAGACAGAAAGAACCATCTTATCCATTTTAGCTTTTCAGAGAAGGATAGGATCTTATTTAGGATTCACCTTTGAAGAATCCCCGTCTAATCTTTAGACACCTTATTATGGATATTCTTTAGGCCCCCGACCACGACATCGAATTACTGTTATAACAAGCTTGAGGTATCAGACCCGTAGACTCATAGTTTGATACCAGCCCATCCATCTTCGGGAAAGACAGACATACCCTTACCCTTAGCAGTACTACAAGCTTGAATGCTGACAGAACAACCCTTCCCTTTGTGCCACCAGACCCCCCCATTTAGGTTCTTCAGAAATCTTATCTACGAACCTTACTTTCCGATCTTCTTCATTCCATGCCTCACCTTTTGGTTTATGATATCGGGTGTGATTCTTTCAACTTTATATAGGTATTTATACACTTTAGATACGCTGCTGCTATCTCTTGTCACCTCACCTTTTTTTCTATTTGGAAATTCTTTATACATGCTATTAGTTAGAACCAAACCTTGGGGCGGGAGAGCCCGGGTAGTTTAGTTAGTAAGCCACTTGACTAAAGAACAACCTGAGGTTATGAACTCCAATGGATCCATACCCACCATATTTGCTAGAGCTCTTATAATATTTTGGGCTTCTTTCTTATTATATTTATCACAGAATGGATAAAAGAAACTACTTATTTTGTTTTGAATAGACTATATTTATTCTTTTTTTGTTTGTTGGATGGAATTGGCATAGAAACCTAGCATTTACACCTGGCATCAACACAGCAAATGAGTAGGTTTTTTTGGAGCTGTTATTCCCACCTTCCCTGGGAAAAAAAAGAGCTATCTATTGAGAATGTGTTTTTTAAATCCCAAACAAACATGGATTCTATGGTGCACTCAATATAGATAGCAGCTAAATGTGTATTTATTATGTATGTGTGTGGATGGTTTAAGCGGTGCGATGAGGTCTTTACCCCCCTAAGGATGCAATTTAATTAGCAAAGAATGGCGACTGAGGCTGTTTTGTAATATCTGGTCTACCCAAACTTATTGTCTGCACCCAACTAAATAAGACCACCATCCAGCTTGTTCGGATTCTCTATCCCAGCAAGCTTCCCAGCTAACAAGTTCTTCCAACTCCGTCCTAATAAAGAAATAAAAAAAAATCTGTTGGAACGTGGTTACTTATTCTCTTTGTCCAATGATGGGAGCCTTCCTTACTAGCTGACTAACCTAACACTCACAAACAAACAGGGCACGTAAAGAGAAAAGGTAACAAGGCACATAGCCTCCCTTCCCTCCTGTGTATGTCACGCTCTATAATGGCTAACGCAGAATAACGACATGCTTCCTGGGCCTGGTGTATGATAAACTGTTCCCGCACATAACCTCCTGCGCACGTGGAACTGTTGACGCACTACTGCCACCTACCTCCCTATGCTGGGGATCACTAGTTGGATTTCATACCGGCCGTTGAGTAGCACCCTCATCTCGCACCTCTCTCTCACTCACTTATTGCACCTCCCTCCATCATTGAGATCAACGAAAACATCATTATGGGGTAACCTCTTCTCTTATCCTAAATTGAACCTTGCTTAAAGTGCTCTTCATTCATCGTGTTTCATCTCTGTGCCACTCACTAAATTTAGCGATTCTTGGCCTCCATGCATGTTAATTCCGTTCCGTTTCCTTTGTCTCGTCTAGTGTGGCGGCAGCTCACTCACAATGTATCCAGTCGGCAGCAGCTTATGTGCCCCCATCGACAGGGTTCTTCCTAATGCGCGAGGGGTCGCGTCTCAAAACCCTCCCTAATGGGTCAAGCGAAACAAAAAAAGAAATGCTCATAAGTAAAAGCAAATCACTAACCCACTTTGGTAACCTCACAGAAGAAGGACCCTAAATAAAAGCTCCCACCTAACAAAAACAATCGGGGGATTAAACATATATAACAAGCATCTTTTTTGCTTCATATCGTTAGCTGTTATCGGGTTCGGATTATCATATTAATAGCTGTTGATCAATGCATCCGCAATCAATATATGTCTTCCGTACGAGGAGTAAAGCAAAGGTTTAGGAACAATTAATTTGAGCGAATCGTGCATTATACAGCAACCTAAATGGCATGTCTTTCAGTCTTGGTGGGCAACAAATACGACGCGTGGATTTAAGTTATTTGTAGGATTATGGCCCCAAGCGCATACCAGGGCTTAAGGTTCGCTCAACTTCACTGCCAAAACTTCCGCATCTGGATCCAGCTCTGGTATAACCCAGACTTCATCAATTTATTTTCAAATATAAAGAAACACTTCCGTTGCCAATATGAGGCCCCGACCGAAGGTAGGGGTGTTATAGTTAATGGGGGACCCTCCATCGTGCCGGGCTGTGTGGTGCGGTACCTTATTAAGCGCCCTTACCATAATAAGGCAAGCGTGAGCGATCAAAGACAAAAGGAATCTTCTTTCTACAGCGCTCTCAAATATGGGGGCAAGCGGTAGCGATAAGTCATTTCGTCATGGGGAGCGATAATGTGTATTGAAACGGCAGACTGCGGGCAGATTTACTAATGCAGTAAACCGACAAGCAACACATAATATACCTACCTCTATATATCGTTACACCTTTGATAAAACACCTATTGTCGCTTAAACTGGCAAGCATAAAAATATACTGGTCAGCAGCATAAGATTTTCCTCTCTATCGGTTCCACCTCACATGGCTAAATAATCCGCCCGTTGTACCACGCTACCAAAGAAGATGTTGGCAAGAATATAACTAATTAATATAATAATAATCACTAATAAGAAGTGCACTAACATCCTCCTCTACGTGTTTGGGCCTCGTGCTCTGGGAATAATGGATCGAATAAACTCCTATCGGCATTGAGGGCGGCGAACCTAATAAGTGAAGTGTTCGAACCTAATAAGAGCCATTCATTGTCCAAAGGGAGAGGGGCTTTCTTTTTTTATTCTGGGAATAAAGGGCTTATTTAGTTAGTCTTACGGAAAGGGCCAGATTGAGTCTTATTGGAGGGGGGAGGTTGCTTGCTCTTTGGCCAGATTTGACAAACATTATCATTCGCTTTTTTTGTACAATAAAATATATTTATTCTTTGATTATTGCTGGCTGCTGGCCTAGCTTGGATTTATAATATAGCTTGTTTGCCATTTATCGAAGGTTGAAATCGAAAGCTAGCTCGTGCATGGGCTTACCTACTGGGATTTTTTCTGCGCTGTAAAGTTAATTAAAAAGGAACAACTTAGACTATGGGGTTTACCTTTTTAGAGCGAGGAAGGTCACAGATAACATAGTTCTGTTCCAAGTGAACTTATCGTCTGCGCCTTACTTGCGGAAGTATAAAAAAGCAAACAATCCCCTTCCACTTCCACACTTCCTTGCCTCACGCGCTAGACACACTCTCTAGCCACTACCTAAATGTTCTTTCTCACCTAGCGTTATTGCTCTAAGCAATTCTAAAAATCGATACAGACAGGTAGCTATAATCGATGGGTATTAAGATCTCCTCTCTCAGGGTGACATATAAAGATTATATAGAATGCGTTACAAGAGATGGTAAATTGAAAAGTGAAAGGTGGGGCCTATAGAGTTATCCTACGTGAACCACGTATTGGACCGGTAAATTCAGAAAGCAAGGGTGGCGTATCAAGTAGCTGGTTCTCCCATTATGGGTCTTTTCAAAGTGGGAAATGAACTAATTAAAGGTAGCATATCGGGATGATAGAGAGTGGGAACGCGCAACCATATGGTAAATTTTAGAGTTATAACCTGTCCTTGCCTTCCTATCGTCGGGCAAGACCTATTGGACGTATGGGGAGGGTAATTTATCCTTTGAAAACCTCCTCATAAGCCTTAACTTTATGGTTTCTACTCTGTGAACCTGGACTTATATAAAGTGAAGGGTGATTAGCGAGGGAGGGATAAACCTATAAAATAGTCCATATTGAAAATAGTGTGTTTAAAGCGGGTGTCAATGGTCGTAGAATCATTTTATCCCGTCACAGTTTTCCCTTTCTTTCTGATCTGCCTGTCCGCCATTGCAGCACCAGCGTGTCTTCCCTGCGAGTAATGCATTGTTAAGTTAAGCAAATTACCTGTTCCAAGGTCAAAGTGGTTATACACTGCACTAAGCAGATTCTATTGGTTCTCCATTCGCATTGATGAGTGGGTTATTGCCACAGTGGAATGTGCTACGTTTGGATGAGTGCGTACGATTGGCTTAGTGTGTTGGTACCGTACTACTGAGCGTGTAGGGCTCCTGTAGGCGTTATCCTCCTGTAGGTGCTTCTCTAGGTGCATCTGGTAGGTGTGGTTTGCTCTGTTGTTCATCGACATCATAGGTGTGACTTGATCGACTGTGTAATTTAAGTGCTTTCGTTGCTACTGGATATGCACTATTTCGTTACTGAGCGATAAATAGGTGCGGAGCTTTGTTTGTTCACTCATTTGTTCAGCTGCTCGTTTCGTGCTTCCTCGAGCAGCCTTGAGCAATCTGATGATCTTCCGATGATCTTAAGTCCCTATTGCTGTGCCTGCTTTGTTGATGGTAGCATGTTTTTTTTTATTTGCACGCATGAGTATTGTGTTTGTTGGAATTTGATGAGTTTAGGTGCTTTATTTTAATATATAGGGCGAAAAATGTGATTAACTATGATGCTACAATGGATCCGCTATGGGTAGTACAATTTCTTGGGAGGGTTCATTCATTTGTTTCTTCGCTGGTGAATTGAGAGGTGGGTCAGTTTGTTGATTCACTTGCTTCGGTTTTTGTGGATCCGCTTTGCTCGCTAATAAATAGGTTCTCATTGACTTTTTCTTCTATATAGGAGATATACTTATTTATGATCTTGATGGCACACATAGTTAGTTGTAGCTGGGGCGGGACTACGGACAGACAAATGCTTGAATGAATGAATTAATGCTTTAGGAAGGTTACCGATCGAGACAGAAAGAACACCAGGGGCCTACAGAGACTCACAGGGAGGGATACAGGCAGGGGATGGGCACGCACGGCCTACTCAATGAGACTACTACAGAGGCCTACTGGGGCTACTCCTGCCCTTCCACCTGTTACCTGGGACTACGGATGTTACCTGAAACTACTCTGTACCACCACAACTACTACTCCCACCAGTTAAATAACCCTGGGCCTACACCAACCTGTTACCTTGGATGGGATCCAACCTGCCCACCAACAACCAGGAAGGAAGCAAGCCCAGGATGACACTCTCAGGTTGAACGCCCCCTACAGCGCTGTTGGACGGGGACGCTATTGCTTTCAATCACACGACTTGATCGGCCCTCTAGAGAGCAGGGCATTGGACCTACTGCCACGAAGGAAACGAAAGTAAATCCCTATATACATAGAAATTCCACTTTGATGCCTCGGATGAGTAATAGCTCAACTGAAAATGCAATCTTATTGATGACAGCTGTAGCTTCTTGCTGTCCCATACCCTGGTAGCTTTACCTATTCACTGCTGCTTTCGTCGCTCAGCTAAGTGCCTCTTTCCTTTTATCATAGTTTAATAAGGAGAAGTCTACCTACTAGTAGGGAGCATAGTCCCAGGTAAAATAGGTAGCACCCCATAGCAAGTCTAAGTAGGCTTTCACCACAGGTTTAGCTTAAACTCCAAATTGTGCACTAATTGGCATAGAACCAACTGTGTAACAAGGCGGCACACGGCAAAGAGAGTCATGATATGCATAGGCTTGACTCCTCTACGGCTCTAGCAGCATAGACTCTATAGTATGTGAACAAATGGCAATAACCACTTATCCATGGCGAGATCGTAAATTAACACGTAGGGACCAATGGTGGACATGTGAGAGTACCAGCTAGTGTTGTATCACCAGCTACCTACCCGCCCGGATCGCCAAAGGCACCATTTTTGCTTCCAACAGATTGAAACAAAACATCCTCCACCTCGTACCTCGGCTTCGTCCTTCGCCTTCGTATCTCACCCTCCTTCCTCCGGTCCTCATTCAATGTTTTTTATTATGCATAATCTTTTTAGGGGATACAATAGGGCATAATATCATTGGACCAATAAAACCGGATTTTCTTTTTCATAAACTAGACTCTTTTACTACGTCTCTCTATGATAGCCGAGATAGCTGATAGTTTATAGTCGGGTCCAGGTGCCAATTCTTTGAATTTTTAAAACCCATGGAGGATGCCTTCTTTTAATTGTTTGCTTTTTTCCCACGTGAACCGTGTCCCCCCGTAGGATAGAGGACAGAAGAAGGCCGCCGTTACATCCTGAAACGAGAGAGAAAGGCCATGCACTTACTGCTGCTACGGAACACAGGGGGGGAGGAAAGGCATTACGACTACTAATCGGAGGGAATAAACTTCAATTTTGCTTTTACAGGAGTTTCTCTTTTATCGGCGGGATTGATTCGATTGCTTTAAGGAACGTATTAATGCCGCTATTACGTTTGGTGGGGGCTAGAGCCAATAAAAAGGGGGGTAGGTTCCATTCACGCTTGTCAGGGAGGGTATTATCTTTCAAGCTTTTAAGGGAGGGCCAGTCACGCTAGTAAGGTTTGTTATTACATGCTGGTCAGGCAGGTTCTTCTGGTCAGGGAGTTTCCATTCACCCAGGTCCGGGAGTCTCATTCACACTAGTTAGGTAGTATCAGTTTCATTCAAGCGGGTCAGGGCCAGTTTTTGAAGCATACCCATTCCCCTAGTAGCTCCTTACTACACCCGTTACAAGTTGCCAACACATAAGAAAGAAAATATCCTTAAATGGCCGATAGAAAGGAGATGCCCCTTATTGAGCCATCATATCCAAAAATATAAGAAGGACTTGCCAACAGAGGATATATTTACCACGTTGGATAATATCAGATATAATGCGAGTTAAAGCCTATACCTTAAGAGAAAGGGACTTAGTCAAGTGGATACGCTCATGTTTACCATCTTAAGCGCCACCGTCGGGGGCGGACACTCAGTTTGGGTGGAGTGGACCGGATCTTCAAAAACTCGCCCTTCTACTACTTTTTGGGAGCAACTCATATTCTCACCTTCGACCACTTTTGGTAAAGGGTAAAGCCTCTCCCGACCAAAAGAGGGGAGAGTTCGTACCTAACCTCCTCGCCCCTGCTCATGAACTTCTTTTTTACTAAGTAAATCAACTTTAAGGATACGAAGAAGAATAATTCTAGGGCGACTCAAACTGGATTTTATTATAAATGAGCTATACCGTTTCTGAATGTTTTGACCTATTAGAGGCAGGATGGGGAGCTGAACCTGCTAAGTAAGCACACTATAATATAAGTTGTTGAGCTTATGCTTGGATAATTGCGTATATAATACCAACAGTGAATTAGTACTGCTCTTTAGTTACTTGCTTCAAGTTACTGGCTGATTTTGAAAGAAACAGGCTGGGAGCAAAAAACCTCGCTTGCTAGCTCGCTTAAATTTAGATCTGCCTGCCATATACCTGCCGACTGCTTGAGCCTAGAACTTCCCTATTTATGCCAAGCCCTGTCCGCCCAGTAAGGAGGACACCCGCCCTGAAGCCTGGTCCGCCTACTCCTAGGCACTTGATATGAGCTACACCCGCGGATAGAGCCTTTCATAGAAAATCATAGCTAGTCTTAGTCGATCATAGACAGAAGGCCTTTGACAGAAAGTGGTCGCCAATACAAAGTTTACGATATCTGGTAAAACTTATCACTTTTAGTGAATGGAATCTTTTGTCGAGTTTTTTGTAGCTTACTCTGGGCCTGCAAATACTGTAGTGGTTGGTGATCGGTGTGAATGATGGTCTTCTTGCCCATCAGATAGTGCTTCCATTTCTTATGTAGGGTAGCTCAGGACTCCTCTGTGGAAGATTTTAGAATGATAGCATATTGGCCGCCTTCCTCCTTGCATCGAAACCGCTCCCATAGCATATCCACTTTCATCTATCTCCAATTTGAAAGTCTTGTGCAAGTTGGGAAGTGCAAGAATTGGTGCATAACTAATCTTTCATTTGATCTCTTCAAAGGATTTATGTTGGTTCTTTTCCTTCTGGAAACCCTTGCTGCTAGTTGTTATCACATGGAGAGGTGCAGCCACAACTGAAAAGGAAACTAGAAACTTTTGAAGGTATTGTGTTTCCCCCAAAAATATCCTAACTTTAGTTACATTTGTAGGAGTTGACCACTTGGTGATGGCCTCTATATTTGTAGGATCAATCTTATGTTCTCCCCCACCAATCACATACCCCAAATACACCAAAGCATATTGGTAAAATTAACATTACTTAAGATTTGCCAACAGCTGATGTTTATTCAGGGTCTCTAACACCTGCTTGATAAGTGCAAGATGCTATTCCCATGTAGCACTATAAACAAGTATATCATCTAAATACATTATTACAAATGAATCTATAAAAGGACGCAATACATCATTCATCGAACGCATAAATGTAGCTGTTGCATTACACAAACCAAAAGGAATTACTAACCATTCATATAGACCTTGCCTAGTCTTGAAGGCGGTCTTCCAGGTATATCCTTCCTTCCGTAATGTCTAGTGGTATCTTTATTTTATCTATCCAACTTTGTGAATTACTTTGCATTTGCAATTGTTCTAGCAAATCATTGATCCTGGTAAAATAGTGAGTGTAATCTTATTCAGAGCTCTATAGTCAATACAAACCCTCTAGGTCCCATCCTTATTGGGTATTATGATTATAGGTGACCCACAAGGAGAGGTACTTGGTAAGATTACTCCCTGCTTCAGTAGTTGTTGTAACTACCTCTTCACTTCTTCTGCTTCCAAAACAGAGTGCCTATAAAGGTCCAATGATTGGCAATGTAAAGTCAGGCATTAGTTGTATCTCGTGCTCCACTTCCCTTTTTGGAGGTATCCCTTTAGCCTACTGGAAAACTTCTCTGTATGCCTACCAAATATTCTCCAACTAGTGTTTCTTCTCTCTAGTACATCCCTCATGGATGCCTTAACCTTTTTAAATCCACCTTATTTCTAATTATGTCTTAAGACAAATACAAAAATTATAGTAAAACTAATCATCTTCTTAGCTTTGTTGGAATTTACCAAAGAGATCTTCAATTTGACTTTGTGTGTATCGATGAAAAAAGATTTACCATCCTTTATCAAGAGGTATTGGTTTTCTTTCCTCATGAAGGTTGCATCCCTCATATACATGTAGTAGCTTCAAAACACTACATCATAGACGTCCAGTGGTACCACATATACATCCACTTCATCAATATAATATGCAGTTATAGAAAAATGAATCTTGCATTTTTTTGTGACCCCCAGAATAAATATAAATTAAGTTAAGCATCCTTTTTTACCCATCCCAATGGATAGGGGATAGGATGATCATGAGCTTTTAATCCAAGCTTCCTTACCAAGTTTTCTGCTATGAGATTGTCTTGTGAACCAGAATAAAATGGAGCATACGACTTAGTCCTTTTTACCTCAATCTTGATGTGGAAGAGTTTCGTCATATCCTTCTCTTCCTTGGTATGTAGGCTATCCAGATTCACTTCCTTCTGCACTATACTGTAGACAATCTTGTCATCTACATCTGAGCTACTCTCAACTGGGTTGCCTGAATCCGTGGTTAGAAGGTTATTTATCTTAGCATCCTTCTTGCTATTCTTTAGGTTCAACTCTGGCTGTAGCCTCTAACACTTGAATTAAGTATGACCATTGATGTTGCAATGATTATAGTGGTTTTTAAGATCCTTATACGGATGTGTCATGGCTACAATCTTATTATTTTGTCCTTTCCACTTATTCTTCCCCTCCTTGGAATCATATTGGTTCTCTTTATGGTTGGAACCACTTGTCTTCCCTTTATTGTGGCATGTATTTTCTAGGTACTGTTCTTTCACACAGGCCTCCTCAATTGTGTTGGGATTAAAGAGCATCGCTTGCTTCCATAAATGACTATGTAGACCACCTAGATACTTGATTATTACATCCAGTTTATTGGGTTAAATACCCAACATTATAGCAATCTTTCTGAATTCGGTGGTGTACTCTTGCACACTATTCCCTTGCCTTTGCCTAAATTCCCTCCTGAAATGGGTCGGCGTTGGACTTGCTATTAGTGAGTGGTTCCATGACGACTTCACTTAAACAAGTATTTGCCATAATTACATAGATAATATAAACTCACTTGGATCTTTCATTTCCTCACACTCAGAAATTGGAGTACAATGGTTCAAACGGGTGGTTCGATTTTATTTGGAGAAATCCCATAGACAAGAAACATTGGATCAATTAGTAATGCACCTTCTGTCAATAGAATTGGGATTTTAACTTTAACCCGGTCTTTTCGACTGATTGGCTGATTCACTATAGAAGTGGACCCTAAATTGGCTCAATTTGCTTAAACCCCGATATTTCGACAGCTTGGCTGTATAGAGAGAGAATCCAGGTCAGCCACCCACCCTTTAGCACTTGGCAGTAGATAGCCTGGTAGGAGGGAGCTGGGGTCTGGTAGGTAGGGCTGGGCGTAGACGGGGATATCAAGAGGAAGGGAGGGCATTCAGGTAGGCATGGAAGGGCACGATAGAAGGCAGTCAGGAGCAGGAGGTAAGGCGGGCACGAACGGGATTCGCATCAGCATTCGAACCGACATAATTCCTAGCAGTACCAAGAGTAGTAGAATAAACAGCATCCCCATGAGCAGTCGAAGCAACAGAACGACCAGCCGCACTACCAGCATCATAACGAGCCTCATAACGAGCATCACCAGCAGAATAAGCTTTATTCCCCAGTTGAATCAGTATTATTATTCCCGGCATAACCAGTTGAACCGGCTTCATTCCTGGCAGCATAAGTCACGGGACAGCGTCACCAATTGAACCAACAGCGTAAGCCCAAACAGCAGTACCACCATCAGCAGTTAAATAAGCTGAACCAGAAGCATCACAACAAGCAAAAGGATTTACCAGGAGCAAAAGCAGCAGAAGAACCAGCCTCATTATTACCAATAATAGCAGTTTCAGCAGCAAAAGCAGCGTCAAAACAAGAAGCACCAGTTCCAGTATCATTTCCAAAAGCAGTTTCAGGAGCATTTGAAGGAACAGCATAACCAAGATCATTGCCAAGAGCAGTTGAATCAGCCAGTCAACAGTAAACAGAATCCAGAAACCTTTACCCTTCTTCCAAGCCCACCATAAGCCTTACCCAGCAGAACCAGGAGTAGGAGCAGCAGCAGAAAAAGAGCGCCATGGTTATTACCCTCCCCAAAGGCGCAGAGCGGAGTAGTAACGGTTCCATTCCATCTGTGAGGAAAACATAGTAAGTTCGGTCGGGCTCTGTAGAAACAATGTTCCGCTCGTGGGCCGTAGGTCGGTCTGGAAACGATTTTTAATCTATCTTCTTCCCCAGGGCTGTCGACCAATGGCTCGCGGTGTTGTTCGGCCTACGGAGGATACTCATGATAAGGGGTAAAAGCAATGGTCCTGTCCTGATGAAAGCCGTTCAGGTCCTGACTCCTCAGCAAGACCGTCCCTGAGAATACCGTAACCGTACTGGTACCCCCGCCCTGAAACACCCATGCAACATATATAAATAGCGTTCTTAACCCATTCGTGTCTTTTCTTTTATCGCTCAACCACTAACTGGTTTGCGATTCGTGATAAAAAGGTGTTCCACGGATTCATCACTCAATAACTGAGGTAGTTTATTCTCTCTTCTTCCCCCGGAGGGGACTCATGGGTCTAAGTCAAACCAAGAAGCTCTAACGAAGCTCTGTTCAATGATGTTCAATCCATTTCCAGACGTTCAGTTCAGTCCAGATATGGCAAGTCTCGTAAAAAGCCATTCCCATATTGAGAGAGTGTGTGTGAGGTAGGTGCACTTATTACCCAAACAACTGATACATGCATGACAAGGTGCCGAGATATTGAAAACAATGGATGGATGGCCTCTTTATTATCGGGCCGTGAGATGGTATAATGGGTACGTGATATCACAAATAAAGTAATAAATAGAATTTTTCGTATTTATTGAAAATCCATGCGAATGTAGTAACTCGGTTCCGTATCGGCAAGTCATGGGGGGGGGTAAAGTGACCTCAAAATGTATTGTGTATAACCTAGCTAATGCATAGAGTAAAATATAACCTCAACGTGTAGGCCAATCGAAGCTAATCGTGTAACTGGCTGATCTATTAACCTAAAAAATCTAAGCTAATCTAAGCTAATGCATCTAACCTCCTCATCGAAGCTCCTCGTGCATCATCGTGTCACATCAAGCAGGGCAAGTGAAAGGGGAGAAGTTGAAAGGGTAAATGGGTAATGCAAACTGAATGGGGGCGGGTTGAACTGAATGGATGGCGTGGATGGCGAGACTGCGGGCGTATTTATGCACCGGCCACACACCCTTGCATAACCATTATCTGTGCCCTCTGGCGACATATACCGGAAAGCATCAAATATATTTATCTATCTCTCTCGGTCCACCTTCGCAGACAACACAAAATTGTGTTACCCTAATTGTGTAACCAAGCTATTGTCGGGTTCGGTATGCCATTATCAGATGATTCATTCTGGTCCTTTATTTTAAGGAGATATCCCTAAATTGATTGATTCTCCTATTATATATTAGATTATGCAAATTTTATCAGTTATTGCAATGATTAGCGGCGATGGGCTATAATGACTGGCAAGGACGACTTCCGGCTATCGGCAATTAAAAGCACCACACCAGGCCAGTCTAATAAGGACCATCCTACCTTTCCCACCAAACTCCAACTTGTGATTACTTACGCTAACAAGAAGGGATGTTATAAACGATAGGCAGACCGCAGTCCCACTGCTTCTCAATTGTTTGCTCGCTGGTTGATTAACCCCTATGGGTAATAGCTAGAAGAGGTAGTAAGAACCGTGCCTAACTCTATGTATATCCGGCAAAACTAGTAAGAGCATAAAGTCTGGGATTGCCTGGTCTTAAGCTAGATGATATTCCTAGGTCTCGGTCTGTTTACTGTCAGTTTTAAGTAAATATTGAAAGCCATGTAACAACTTGTCTATCTCTTCCGGTGGTACCATGTGACTAAGTGCCATTCAAATAAAAGCAAACATAAAGCCGTTCACTGCATGCACCTACCTATCCCCATGTCATTAACAGCACGAAGCCATTATTCAAACATAGAATCCATTCACATAGGATTACCAGGTCAAGGGGGGACCCCGTTCAGTGTCTATATACCATGGATAGGAACGCTGGGATCTATGGATCGATCTTATAGAGTAAAAAGAATAAAGCAACAACTAACACCCATAAACTAAGGGAAGAAGGCTCGGGATAAGGAATAAAAAGCACCTGTCTAGGCCAAAGATAAAAGAACTAGCAGTGAAATTACAAATAGCTAGGAAGTCGTCGTAAGGCAAACCAAGGTAGGTTAATCTTAGAACAGTAAGCTTAGGCGGTTGATTCGGTTTCCGGTTCGGAGGTTAAGCGATGAGAGGTGTTAGGCTCCAGTTTATGATGATAGGTTCGGGGTCCTCATCTATGTTTTCTTTGCATTCCGCATGTGTAACATATACTCCATAGGGGGGGGCTTGCAACCTCGGCCTCGGCCTCAGCTTCCTATTATTCTTATTATTCCTCCTTCCATCCTTTCTCCAGCTGGCTCCTGCCTACTTTTATTGCCGCCCCGGCTCCTCCCCTAGTTGTTCTTCGTTGTTTGCGTGCTTATCTATTCTCTACTGCGTGCGCGGGGGCTGGTCCAATAAATATAGATTAACCAGCGGGTTTACTTACGTGCTTACTGGTTTGTCATCGTTACTCGCAGGCATCATTACTTGCTTTGTTCGTTTTGGGCGTTCTCTTTTCCGCGCTTCGGCTCCTTACCTTCCTCTGGCTTCGGCTGCTTTATCACTGCTCGACTTTCGCTTGCTTCCTTTCCTTCTTCCTATGTTGCTCGTCGTCCTTCTTTTGCTTTTTTGTGTTGCCCGTCTTAACTTACCTAAGTCGCTCTGCCGCAGAAGAGGAAGCCGTAGGTAAAAATGAAGGAATAATTTAGGGAGTTGGTATGAAGAGTGGGAATATGACATGGATATAATCATTTATGGTTAGAAGTGGATGTGCAGAATAAAAGAATAAATAATTTAGTTCATGGACCCTGCTGTAGGGTAACATCATCGAGCCCGCCCGGTGTAAAACCTCCCCCACACATTCTCCATCCATCTATCCAGCAAGTTAGAAAAAGCAATCCCGACTCTTATCCTAGCTAATGGATTTAAACCAGCCTTCGTATTCGACCAGCTCTCGGGTGATTTCGCCCAGCTTTAATTTATTCCCGCCTAATATAATGTTTATCCGCCATCGGTTCTAGCACATTACCGGGTGGGATCAGCTTCTTCGGGTGATTTGAACTAGCTTTTTGGATCAACTGAGTTCTGAGATACTGGGTAGATTATAAAAAAAACCATGGGCAGTAGGTGACATAGTAGTCTATTTGGGCAGGTTGCTTCAATAACTGATGGCATTGGGCAGGCTGATTATATACCATATTTTTATTTAGGTTTATATTCTAATTGACTGCAGCAGGTTAAATTGACTAGGCTTGCTTGATAGCAACTGTGGCCTTGAGGTGACAGCTAATCAATATTCTTGCTACCCGTTTTGACAGAGCCAGGCAGCAAGCTCGAGACGGGCTAGAGATATGGACAGGTAAAAATTGATCTCTCAGTGAGGTAGGCTAAGAGTTGCTCTAGCAAAGAAGCTTTTTTTGTTTCCTCCCTTTTTCAATAGCAAGGAGAACCCTAGCTGGGAAACCTGGCTACCAGCAGACGAGATAATATATGTCCCTAGAGAGAGAGCGTGCTTAGCTTAGCACCGCGTGGGGCAGGGTAAATAGGGCTTGCTTTTATTTCGTTGTCCTTGCATCCCATAAGTAGTGCAGCCTGGGTTGGCCAAGAGGAGGAAACAGAGACACTGCTGTCCTTTATCTAGATCTATCTCTACATAAAAACGTAGGCCAGTGACTAGACTTCAGCTAAGACAATATGGGCAATATGAAATAAATAGTCCTGTCTAGAGGCCTTAGGCTATTATATATAGGCCATAGACCCTAAGACTCAGGCAAGTGTTCATTTGCAGAGCCCCGAGGCTATTGCTCATACCTCTTAAGGCAGCTTGAACTCTCTATTTTGATTAGATAGTGTACTTATCTAGCGTAGATATGAAAGTCGTAGATATGCGAAAGTGAAATGTATATATGGCTTGTATTGTATGGCAAGACCCCCCTACAATGTGATGGCATACTACTGCTGGATGTAGTAACGCCCTAGCGGTAGTAACTGTTACCGTACCGTGTTCCGTACCGTACCTTGACGACTCACTAACTATCAGCCTACTAACTAACCTCACCTAGTGGTGCCAAACGCCTATGTGGTTGTAGAACCTCATGGTGCTATTATCTCGGTAATGGTAATATCCCAATCCCCATATAGGTAGTGGAACCTCGATAGCCCTATCGATAGTGGAACCTACTCATGGTGCCTTATCGGTTGTAACCTCGTTAGTTCCCTACCCTACCCTACATATAGGTTTTTTAACCTCATGGTGATGCCCCTATGATAACAAAGTAGTCTCGTTGTATGATTATTCCCTTCCCTTGCCCCACGTGCTAGGCAACTCTTTATAGCAAAATGTCTAGCCCACCACACAGCGTCATAACGTTTTATACCAGCCCTTTCGCCAAGCTTCTTCGTCGGGCGGGTTATTTCGTCAAGCCAGGAGGGGCCACCCGTTGAGTGTTTGGCTGGGGGAGTCAAATTTCTGCCTGGGGGGATTACATGGGGCAAGTGTAACAAGTGAACTGTGGAACTTAGGGTTCAATGAGGACAGCTCGTGAGGTGATTTGAGTAGTTATATATAAACTCAGTATAGCGGTTGCAATAAAAAAAAGCGTACTGAATGCGTACTGGGAATTGAACTGACTGCGGGGGAGAATGCATACAGGGAATCTGGGTAACGCCTTCCTTTGTTGGCAGAGGTTACATTTGTAACTCTCCGGAATACTTATTTGTGAAAATAATCCGATGAATCAATGCCTGTCCTCTCCCGTAAGATGGTGGCAGTTGTAGATGGTAGCCTATAGGTGTAATAAGGGTCAGTCTATAAGGTTTCATTATATATGAATACGCCAATCGTTTCATAAACTTATAAAAAAAGGTGATAGTAAGTAACAAATAAGAATTCCTACGTTGTTCCGGACCATTAAGGCCGAGTAGCAAGGGGTCCAGGTAGTAACTATTGTTTCCAATACATAAGTTAGGTATGACCACCATGTGTGTTTCATAATGTCTAGAGCTTCTAGCAAATACTACCAGCGATCCTAGGTCTCGTTCTGAAAGGGTGAGAGGGTTATTAGATCGAGAGTTAATGGATCAAAAGTGAATGGCGTAGTTTATCCATTCCAAATAGCTTACACAACCACAACTTCTTACAGCTTTGCTAGCGTACCTAAACTTATACTTTCTTATGTTCGATCTACAACCGACCCGCCTGTTCTACCACCCTATATTTACTCCTTACCTCACTTATTGCTTCCCCCTAACCCCTATATCCTGGACAAATCCCCGGATGCTAATGATATCGGTGGAATTGCGCGGGGGCCACCGGCCGGCCCTTACCCAGGCCAACCCTCAGGAGGAATTGCGCAAATGTCCACTGCAGCACTTTTCCAGCATGCTGCCCCTTTCCAGACTGCAGACAAACACATTAAAATTGAAGAGCTTTCTTTGAGCTGACGCTAGGACCGGAGCATAATGAAAAAGAGACCGCCCGCATAACAACCACCGGATTAGGAACGACTACCCGGGAAGGAAGGGACGGGGCGGATCGTGTTAGTCACACTTGCCGTTGAGCTATACATAAAATTACCCATTCAAATTGTCAACATAAAAAATAATAATGTCCCCCCATGTTCCCAACAGACGATGATAGATCTACCCATTCAATACATACCCCGGTCGCCGTACCCCGTGCAATAACATGCCATGCCCAACAGAGAATAAGGAAGGACCCCCACCGGGGGACGGGACTATGTGCTGTTAACGAATGCTAGGTGCAAAGGAAGGCGCTAAAGCGCAAAGCAAATGATTCCATCCTGCCTGTTATATAGAAACACATTGTAAATGGCATTCCTCATTAAAAAGTAACTTTATGCGCCCGAATGAGGAATTATCCCAGCCTCGTGTTCGACCAGCTTAGCTTAATGGGTTGAGTTCTGCCAAGCTTAACGTCCTAGCCACCACAGTTTTAGCATTAACAGGTTTTAGCAGCTTTGATTTATAGAGCTAAGCGTAAGTGAAGCTATTCCCCTGAGTTACAGCGAAGAAGCTAGAAGGTAAGGTCAAAGTCCATACCACTTGTTTGCTCCCCTCCTGCTAAGAGCTCTAGCGAAGAAGTCTTCCCCCATTCTTTTAAAAAGAAAGTAAGATTGAACTACTTTAATCAAGATTTTATATGTATACCCAAAAAGAAAAAGAAGACCTTTCTGTCAGTCTCCATTCTTTGAAAAGAGAGTGAAAGAGAGGAGTAAATACTTTATTACTTGCCTTAGTATTAAGCAGTAAGTTCCATGGAAACACTTTATACTGCCTTAATTAAGTATCATCTCGTATATATATATATATATATATATAACTTGCTTTTTGGGTCATGCACTTTGAATAGGTGTTTTTGCCTCACCCGTCTAAGTCCTCCTTCTGCTGTCTACCCTGGCCTTAGAGGGAGGGATCACCCGACATGCATTCAATCATAGGTGGGCTGCTGTTGAGTCAACCACTTAATCTATTGCTTAATCTACTGAGTCAACTAGTGAGGATGAAACTACTGCTGCTATTGGTCTGTTTATGCTGCTTACAGGTGGGTATATGGCTTACAAAGGTATGGATCTCGGTCACGAAGGTTGGATATGGGTGATCTGGGACGGGTGAATCTGGACCTTTAACCGTGCGAAGGAATGCCCTACTATCTATATAAATAATACATTTGTAATTGAGCGTATTTAACTGAGCGAAGGAAGAAAGCTAGGACTAGTGGGTATGGATCCAACCGGATCAACAGAATATGGGACTTATACAGGAGCGAAACCTAGGTATGGAACTAAAGCTGTTCTATAAATTGGCCTATGCCTGGCCTTTACCTCTGCTTACTTTGTCTTTGCTTCGGATGCTGGCTTTGCTTCTGGTGTATATCGATCTGGGCCTGGGTCTCGATCTAGAATATTTTAGAATCTGCGCTCTCGAACTCGAGCGCGTTTATTAACGTTTTTGGGATCGACCTGACCAACCCACTAATTCAAAGCTAGCTGTTCAGATCATTTTTTTTATCACCCACTGCTCTTTCTAAGGCTGTTAGTTGGCTAGCTTAGGCGAGCAAGCGAAAAAGCACTCATTCCTCTTCCTTTTAGGTGGGTTGTTTAATTCCTTTCATGAATATCCCTCCTACCGTGGGTAGGTGGAAACAAGAAGGCTTGCTTGTAAGGCTTTTCTGTTTGTGTTCTCCCCACTAGGCTCTTTCTTAGTTGGATGACTACTCTGGATGGCTGCTGTTGTAGGGCTGCGGTAGCAATCGGGATCCCCCATTGCGCAGATTCACATATTATAAAATGACTAGCAGCATTATTCCCGACAGCGTTCCCAGGATCACTACAACAAGCATTTCCACCAGCATCCCGGGCATCATTTCAATTAGCGGTCCCCAGAGCAGTACCACCATAAGCAGCCCCAGCTTCATTATTTTCATCATAAGTTTAACCACTAGCGCACTCGCTTCAATTTTTATTTACAACAGAATCAATTCCAGGATAATCTCCATAAGCAGAAATAGATTCCCATAAGCAGTTGAGCGAGCAGCATTTAAAGGAGCATAATCAGCATTCCCTGCATTCCCACCAGCAAAAGAAGGAACTTCATCATTCCCGCACTATGACCACCATCATTGCCATAAGCATTTTAAGGAGCATTCGTCCCAGCATTCCCATAAGCCCCAGTTGAACCAACATCAATTGATACCTGTTCAATACATATCCCGTTTAATACCATATCAGAGAAAGGAGGATATTTAATCCATGCAGACAAATGAGAGAATGGATAGACGTGTAGAGTGAGTTGCCTAGCCCGTCGTGTTGCTAGAGTGAGTTGACTATGCAATGGGTGCAGCAAGCAAGGGGCTAT